>Ga0207113_1007_pt1 | contig 88807 bp, 86 predicted proteins | sample Alteio_BWMinHeat_69_FD_153559 | JGI IMG/M metagenome (GOLD analysis project Ga0207113, IMG submission 153559) | Enriched cells from forest soil in Barre Woods Harvard Forest LTER site, Petersham, Massachusetts, United States -... | ecosystem: Environmental > Terrestrial > Soil > Temperate forest >... | reverse complement strand
CAACAGAAAGACTTTCAAAATGAGGCGAAACTCTTTTCTTTTTAAATTACTGTGGATAAAATATAACAATATTGATATTTCTACAAGAGAATATAAATTGTATACAGCGCTTGAAATTCTTCTTGAAGAATCGTAGTTTGGTAAAAATTCCGTAATCTCTAAAAACAAGTTCACCAATAATGAGATAGAAATATATAATTGAAGAGGCAACAATACTTTTTTATTTCGATGCGTCAGACTAATAATGAATGCAATGGTGATGGAGATAATTGCAAGCCAATCAGCGATATTGATAGCTAAATCCATAAATATTTTCCTTTCCAACGAATATATAAGGAGATATTTTAAAAACGTTGGGGTATAATCACCTTTTTATATGAATTAAATTCCGTATGGAAAGATGAAATTGAAGTTAGCTAAAGGAATAAAAAACCTGCTTTTCCGCAGATAAAGATCTCACGAAAAAGCAGGCAGTAAAATGATGAACTAGAACTTAACGATGGTCTTCAGAAGGATTGGATTGGCTCTTTTGGCTTTTCACAGGCCGTCTTTTTCAACCGGGTTTGGCGGATCCGGGTATATCGGAAAAAACGGGCTATCTAAAAAAATAAGTTGATTGACATTGGACTTCGCGTGTCTTTCGGTGGATATTGGAAACTCTTTATGGACGGGTAATTCTCTGGATATTGGATTTAACGTTGCTTGTTCCCGTCAATCAACTTAAACCAAATGTATAATTAACATATTCTTTGAAAAAGAGCAGGTTTTCTCAATTTTCGCTATTCGGCATTTACGGCACTACTAGTAGGTTTTCGATCCCTCTATGGGCTTTTCCTACGGCAATCCGTAGTTTAACTACGTAAAAATTGCCCCGCAGTATAATCCGAAATCGTTTAATTTCGTAGTTTTCCTATAGTAACAGTCACCTTTTTTTATCATTTTTAGTGTCAGTTTCCCTAAGGGATACCATAAATTCACCGTATGAAAAAGCCAGAAACCAACGGAACAATCAAAGTAATTATCGCCGACGACCACGCCTTGTTCCGGGCTGGCGTAAAAACCGCACTTTCTATCAAGAAAGACGTGGAACTCATAGCTGAAGCCGACAACGGCATGCAGCTTCTCAACCTTTTGAAACATATGGAGCCCGATGTGATCCTCCTGGATATACAAATGCCCATCATGGACGGTATTACCACCCTGCCGGAGATCCGTAAACTCTATCCCCAGATTAAAGTGATTATCCTTTCCATGCACAACGACCATTCCATGATCTCCAAACTCATGGAAATAGGCGCCAATTCTTACCTGACCAAAAACACCGACTCTGAAAATATTTATAATGCCATCAAGACCTGTTATGAACAGGAATTCTATTTCAATGAACTCACCAACAAAGCCCTGTTAGCCGGTTTGCGCACCAAACGCACAGAACCGCATATGCCCCTGGAAGCCAGCCTCACCGAAAAAGAAACCACCATCCTCAAAATGATGTGCGAGGAAAAAACTACCAAAGAAATCGCCGACCTCGTCGATATCAGCCCCCGCACCGTCGAAGCCATCCGCGACAAACTCAAAACTAAAACCGGTGCCAAGTCCATGGCCGGCCTGGTTATGTATGCGGTGAAAAATGGTATTATTGAACAGCCATAAGAAAGTGTGAGAGTGTGAGAGTGTGAGGATCCGAAGGGGCCAGACACCGCAGTGTGACGCATCCGGTAGCGAAGGCTACCTTTTTATGCCTTATAATAGAACTACTTCGAAAGTGTTACCTCTGCTTACCACTTTAAGAGAAACGCTGGTAAGCCTTTTATAAAAAATGTGGCCACCTTCCTTTCTTTATATAGACGTTTGGGTTGTGCAATTTTAGAATATTGAAGCCATGGAACGAACACAAGGTGAAAATATTAAATCGCTTAAGAACCCTGGGAAATCCAGATTCTTTGTTTTGGCCTTTTCAATGTTCATTTTTGTTCCTTCGACCCGGTGTCAGGATACTATCAGCCGCCAGGATAATATAATAAATAACAAACACCAGGAGTTTATAAGCTGGGGTTCACAACCTAAGTTTATTCCCGGGCTGCTGCCTTCTTTTTTTGAAGTTATGAATTCTGAATTTGTGGTAAATTTTAAAACTGACGCCATTTTTATAGTAATATGTGGATCGCTATTTTATTCAAGTATTATGACTCCTCTTCAATTTAGTTATTTTATTTGGCTTAATACAGCTCCTGAATTAAATCAAATAATCCAAATTATGAATATGACCTTTTATGCGATATTTTTTATTTCATTAATGAAAGCTTATTTATGTCCATCTCCAAATCAGAAGCAATTGCAGTCTTTTCCTTTATAACCCTATTTATCCTAGTAGTAGTTAGTTTCATCATTATTATACTTTTCTTTATCAAGAAAAAACAAAAGGGATTTGCCCTTGATATGATAGCTGTTAAAATGGAACATGAAAGAGAATTGTATAAAACAAAATTGGAAATTCAGGAACAAATCTCTCAGGAAATTTCAAGAGAAATTCATGATAATGTAGGCCAGTCTATTTCTCTTGCCAAAATGATTTTAAATACTTTGGACACACATGAAAATTATGAAACTAAAGAAGGCATTAACGAAACTTCAGAGCTTTTGGAATTAACCCTTGACAATCTTCGCCATATAGGGCGGAAATTGAATTCTGAAATTATAAAGAATGGTGGTCTAAAAAAATCAATTGAAATGCAGGTCGGATATTTGCGGAGAGGAGGAAAACTTAATACTCAATTACATGTAAATGGTGATCCTATTACGCTTGACGAGACCAAAGAAGTTTTTCTGTTTCGTATTGTACAAGAAGCCGTTAACAATATTATACGACATGCAAATGCAACGGCAATAACCATATGTCTCAATTATTCTAAAAACTCATTAAAACTTCAGATTGAGGATAATGGGAAGGGGTTCAACATAAATGACCAATTTTCCGGGCCTCATCATATTGGTGGAATATATAATATGCAAAATAGGGCCAAACAGATTGGAGCAGAAATTCATATTGACAGTACAATTGGAAATGGAACTAAGATTATTGTGACAACACCTTTTTAATTAAAATATTAATTCAAAATGATTCAGTCACCTGTAAAAATCGGCTTGGTCGAAGATCATACTTTGATAAGAGACGTAATAGCAACTGTTATAAATTCATTTGATGGTTTCCTGGTTACTCTGGTTGCAGATAATGGCAAGCAATTCATTGAAAAAATAAATTCAGGTAACATTCCTGAAATACTTATCCTTGATCTTAGTATGCCTGAAATGGATGGTCATGAAACACTTCATTGGATTTCAAAAAATCATTCTGAAATCAAAATATTAATACTTTCTATGTACGATGCAGAACCATTGATACATTTGATTAAATCGGGAGTTAGGGGATTTTTAAAAAAGGATATTGCCCCGGCAGAATTGAAAAATGCACTTCAATGCGTTTTAAAAAACGGGATATATTGTTCACAATCTGTAACAGGTCGTCTTTTCAATTTAATGAGAAACCATGGTACAAAAAATTCGCCTTGGGGAACTGTAATTTTGAATGAAAATGAAATTTCCTTTTTAAAATTAGTCTCATCTGAACTTACTTATAAGGAGATTGCTCAAAAAATGAAAATTAGTCCAAGAACCATCGATAACTATAGGGATGCGTTATTTCTTAAATTAAATGTGAAAAGCCGTGTGGGTCTCGCAATGTATGCAGTGAAAAGTGGGATCGTTACAATCAATTTTTAATTTAATCTATCAATTTATTTCGCATCCCATACATAATAAGTCCGGCAATAGTTTTTGCTCCAACTTTAGTCTTCATATTTTGGCGAATGGTTTCTATCGTGCGGGGACTTAAGAAAACTTCTTTAGAGATTTCTTCTGTCGTTTTATCCTGTGCAAGCAGCCGAAGAATTTTCACTTCTTTTTCTGAAAATTTAATAGGGTCCGGATAAAACTGTCGAACCTGACGTTTGGTCTGTAGTTTTGAAAGCACAGCCTTATTCACCAGGTCATTGAAATAAAAATCATCATTCATGCAGGCAAGAATTGCCTGGTATATTTCTTCGGGGTCTGTAGTTTTTGTCAGGTATGCATTGGCACCCATTTCCATCATTTTGGAAATCATCTCCTGGTCATCATACATGGTTAGTACAATTATCTTTACTTCTTCATATTCCTTTCTTAATATACCAATTGCATTTATCCCATCCACTTCAGGCATCCGGATATCCATGAGTAATACATCCGGTTTTTTCAAAAGCATTTTATGTACCAGGTCCCTTCCGTCTTCTGCTTCCCATATTATCTTTAAATAATCCTTATCCTTCAAAGCCATCTTAATGCCATCCCTGAAAATCTTATGATCGTCAGCTATGGCCACTTTAATTACTAATTCCGCACTCATAAGGGATTGGTTGTAAAATTGTTACTATGCGTTCAGATTATGATGATTTATTATAATATGCTAAAATGTGTGATTAGAGTATAGCAATTTTACTATGGATAAGGTATTTACCGAATAATTGAAAATGGGCAATACTGCTCTGGTTTAGAGATTTTGTTAAATGTACATTTGGTTTACAAAGTTGATTGATAGCGCCTTTGCCCGAACCATCCAATGTCCAAACTTACCGTCCAGTAAGATCTTCCAATTCCTTGAAAAACTATAAAGTCCGGTATCAGTCAACTTTTTTTCTTTTTTCTCAAAATAAACGCGGAAACCCTTGATTAATTGTAATTTCCGCATTCAGGATGAACTGAATAAATACAAATCTCCCCGTTTTTAAATTTCTTTTCGACCTTCTAAGGGTTTCTACTTATCCACAATTCTTTTCGAATTGGGGATAACCAGCTTATTTTCAACACCCTTTCCTAAATAAATCTAAAAAACCGACCGTATAAATACGATTCGGCTACCGGAACTTTACTTAACTTCTACTTGGACTTTTTCTTCGTATATTTACTAAAAGCCTCTACTAGTCTGAATCTCAGGCAATTTAAGGGTTTTTAACCTGTATCCTAAGCGTTGTTGAATCTTTTTTTTAGGGTTTAATTACGTGGTCTTTCGAGATAAAAAACTTCAAAACTCTGATTATGAACAAAGAATCACTAGTTAAAGAACAGGTAAACTACCAAAGTATTGGCGAACAGATTTCTCATGAATTAGCTGCTAAGATGGTCAAAGATCATCATGATAAGTATTTAGATGAATCAAAATCTTATGTCATTGGAAGAAAAATTATTGAAGAACTATTGGCACAACCAGGATGCGTTGGAATTCGCTTTTTTGACGCAATAAATGAATCTGGAGTTAAAACACTAGTTTATGCTGGCATTGATGTAAAGGGAAAAAACATTCTTGAAATTACGACTGTAAATGATCATGGTAAACTTGCAGTAACGGAAGGGATGTCTGCGGATAGAGGTCAAACGGGAATTAACTGGTTTTCATAGTATATAAGTAGTAATTCTGATTGTAACTTTCTATATTTGGGTAATCCTAAATAGAGTGGTTCCCAAAATCAGTTTGCTATCCTCATTGTTACCCATAATTTTTTTTATATTGTGTTGTTCTAAAACACATATAAAGGGATTCTGGGTAATTTTTTTTTATAGCATAGCTTCTTTAATATCGGACGGTTTCTTAGCAACTTCGGAATGGGCTACAGAACACAAATTTTTTTTGTGGAATATATTTACGTTCGTTGAATATTCATTATTATCATATTTTTTTTATTTAACTATTAAGCTTCGTATCGTAAGATTGACGATTATAGTTATCTCTATAATTTTTTATATAGTTTTTTTTAGTTTAAATAGAACTAATCATGATCAATACAATTCTTTTTTAAGTTTTATTAGCGAGGTTGTAATTCTTGCATTGTGTCTAATTTATTTCATTTCTAAAATGAAACAACCTGTAGAAGATTCAATTAATATTTTTAATCCAGAATTTCTTATCGTAATAGCCCTCCTTCTTTACGTTGCATGTACATTATTCTTATTTATTATAGCTAATCATTTGTCAGTTAAAGAAATGAACGAATATTGGATTATTACTAACTATAGTAATATATTGACTAATATATTGTTTTCTACAGCGTTTTTATTATATCGATATCAGAATAAAAAGTCCGCAACCCCTGAAAGCCATTCTGTTGATTATACCAGCCCAAATGACCGGTAAACAATCATCTCTAAAACCCTGACCCTTCCTAATGGTACTACTGCAAGCCTTAAGCCCGGATAACAATATTTCAATGGTGCTGTTTTTCGGCACGATTGGTATGCTGGCCCTCACGATCGGACTGATCGTGTTCATCAGCTTTCACCAGCGCAAAGTGATCCGCTACCAGCAACAGCTGCAACGCATGGAACAGGACCAGCAAAAGACCCTGCTCAACGCTTCCATCCGCCTCCAGGAAGAGGAACGCCAGCGCATTGCCGCCGACCTCCACGACGATGCCGGCCCGCTCCTTGCCACTGCCCGTCTCTACCTCAACGAGAATTTCGTGAACCTGGATAAACAGACTCAGCTCCAGAGCATCTACAATGCCAAACAGATCATCGACGATACCATCCAGCTGATACGCAACATCTCCCACAGTCTCATGCCACCGACACTCAAGAATTTCGGTCTCGAATCCGCCGTAAATGACCTCTTTCAGAAGATCAGTGGCTCGGGCAGCATGAATGCCAGCTCGCGTTTTCACGATTACCGCGAACGCCTCAAAGCCGAGAATGAGCTCATCATTTTCCGTATCATACAGGAGCTCGTTAACAATATCCTCAAGCACAGCAATGCCAGCTTCATCCACTTAACGCAGAATACAAGTGGCCAGCGGTTTTTTATACGATTACATCACGATGGGCGGGGACTCACACAGAATGATTTTGAGAAACTGGGCAAGAGCAATGTTGGTCTCGGTTTGAAAAATATCCAGAGCCGCCTGAAAGTATTGCAGGGTAAAATATTCTTCGAAAAAGACATGTCGCAGACCTATTATAAAGTCACTATTGAACTGAACAGGGAAGATGAACTGAAGACTGCCAACGGAAGCAATTAATGCTTAATTTAGTTGCGGGTTGATATCGAAACTATGGGATTCATTAAAGTTGCTATTGCCGATGACCACAAGATTTTCAGGAAGGGAGTAATCCTTTCCCTGCGTGCCTATAGCAATATCAAGTTCGTACAGGAAGCAGAGAACGGTCAGGAACTGCTCGACGGACTGGCCGTATCACAGCCCGATGTGATCCTGATGGATCTGCGCATGCCCCTGAAGGATGGCATTGAGACCACCAAGATGATCGCCAAATTATATCCACAGATCCATATCATCGCACTCACCATGTACGAGGACGAACGCTTCGTGAGCCATATGATGGAGATCGGAGCCAATGGTTATTTACTGAAGAGCGCCGACCCCGCAGAAATAAAAAGAGCCATCATGGAAGTCACTTCCAAGGGATACTATCTCAATAATTTCGTGAACCGTATACTGCTTAAAAAATCACACGCAAGAACAAAAGTGATCCCCAACCTGAATACTGAAGTCACCCTCAGCGAACGTGAAAGGGAAGTGGTGAAATATATCTGCATGGAATTTACCGCCCAGGAGATCGCACAGAAACTGGATGTGAGCCCACGCACCGTGGAAGCGATCAAGGACCGGCTCATGGAACGTTTCGGCGCCAAAAACACGGCCGGACTGGTTTTCTTCGCAGTAAAAAATAACCTGATCGACTAGCATGCAATATCTCTACAAGTCAGGCAGGTATTTTCTCGCCATCGCCATCATCGCATTCGGAATCATACAGCTCGTAAACATGGACTTCATGTCCGGGCTGCTTCCTGTTTCCCGTACATTTCCTGCAAGGAAATTATTCCTCTATCTGACCAGCACTTTATTTTTGTTTGGCGGGCTGGGAATGATCGGAACTGCCAGCTATAAATTCGCTGCCAGATATGTCGGTTATCTTCTTTTGTTTCTTTGTTTCATTCCACACCTGATCACCCTGCTTTCTAAGATACATGATCCCGAACCCTGGACTTCCCTCGCTGAAAATGCCGCACTTTGCGGTGGTGCATTTATCATTTCTGGATACGGTAAATTGCCAGCCAGGGGCCGGGTATTATTCGCCCTCTCCCTGTTGGTTTTCGCCGTTCAGCATTTCATGTACGCAGATTATATTGCCGACCTCATTCCTGCATGGATTCCCCAAAAGGTTTTCCTGGCATATTTTGTCGGGGCAGCATTTGCATTAGCTTCTCTCAGCATTCTTACCCGTATAAAAACCCGGCTGGCCTGCACCCTGCTCGGGTTTATGTTTTTATTCTGGCTGATATTTCTTCACGGTATACTGGTCGCTAATCATCTGCATACAGAACCCCAGTGGACGAGTTTCTTTGTCGCACTCGGTTTCTGCGGAATATTTTTTGTGATCGCCGGTCTGTCATCCAAAAATCTTTTGCGTAAAATTTTAAACTTATCCGTTTGAAATAAAAGGAGATTGTTTAATATAAGTTTCATCATGCAGCTGATGAACCAAAAATTCAGCGAGGCTGGTCGCGTTTATTTTTTCTGCCAGACAATCCACCAGGCTTATTTTCACTTCGCATTTTTGATCCGTAAGATCAATGAAAGGAAGCCTGACCAGGGTCCAGTCCAGCGTCGAAGAAACCAGCAGCTCCCATTCTTTTTGTTTGTCCATCGTGGTCTTCGGATAATTATCCTTCATCCATTCCGTCGCTGCTTCCGTATAGCCAGTTTTTTTATCCTGCGGCGTATCCACATTGATTCCTGTTATGACAATATATCTTTTGATCTTAAAAAATTCCATCGCAGCGATCACATTACGCGTGGCATCGCTGAAAACAGGCGGTTCATTTTTGGGTTGTCCCAGTGTGCTGATCAGGGCATCGCATCCTTCCAATAAAGAATAAATTGCCCTGGGATCTCTGGCGTCTCCTTTAACGATTTCGATCAGGGGACTTTTTAACTGGAAGTTTTCAGGGTTCCGAAGAAGCATTTTTATCGGTATACCCTGTTTCAATAAATGGAGAACGAGAAACTGTCCTGATTTGCCGGTGCCACCAATGACGGCGACTTTATATGTTGATTCCATAATTCTTTATAAAATTTGATAATTGGGTTGGGATCCCGCCATGCGCATTCCAACGACCCGTCTAAGCGGGAACAAAAGCAAGAAGGAGGCCGTTATTTTATAAAGAGGTGGTAATGATGCGAAGATATGCGATTTGGGATATGAGATATGGGATATGAGATATAAGATATGAGATATGGGATATGGGAGAAATATAACGTACAGTCTGCGTATCGAAACCGGACAGTTTCCTGCTAAGGGCAGGACTAATATTTTGATTTATATGCAGTTACCATCATGGCATTTATTTGGCTGATGTATGAGGGCTTTTTTACTTTTTACTTTTTAATTTTCAATATGCTCAGAAATTATTTGAAAGTCGCGCTGCGGAATTTCTCCCGTAATAAAGTCTTTTCATTCATCAATATCGCTGGTCTCTCCATCGGCATGGCCGTCGCCCTCCTGATCGGACTCTGGATCCGGGATGAACTTTCTTTCAACAAACAGTTTGAAAATTACAACCGTATCGCAGAAGTAATGCAGAGCCAGACTTTCAACGGCGAAACCGGCAGTCAGCGCTCGCTTCCCTATCCGATCGGAGATGAACTGAGAAAAGATTACGGCAGCGATTTCAAATATATTTTGATGGCTTCCTGGAATTCAGATCATGTAATTGCCTCAGGAGATAAGAAAATTTCCATTCCCGGTGCCTATGCGGAACCATCCATCACGGAGATGCTGAATTTAAAAATGCTGACAGGAACACACGCAGGTTTGGTAGATGCACATTCGATTTTAATTTCCGATGAAACGGCAAAAATATTATTCGGAAGCGCGGATCCGATGGGTCAGCTAATTAAAATTGATAATGATCAGTCAGTAAAAGTTAGTGGTGTATATAGAAATCTTCCTTTCAATTCAGATTTTGGAGATATGAAGTTTATCGGAAGCTGGAAACTTTACCTGGATAATACGCACTGGACATTTAAAGAATCCGATCCATGGCGCGCCAATATGTTCCGTGCATTTGTGCAGTTGAGAGACCAGGCCGACATGCAAAAAGTTTCTTCAAAAATTAAAGATTCAAAACTTCAGCATGTAAACAAAAGGGAACTGGTATTTAAGTCACAGGTATTTCTGCATCCGATGAGCAGGTGGCATTTGTACGATGATTTTAAGAATGGAAAGAACGTTGGCGGTCGCATTACATATGTGTGGTTGTTTGGCATCATCGGATGTTTTGTATTGCTGCTGGCTTGCATCAACTTCATGAACCTGAGTACGGCACGTTCTGAAAAAAGGGCGAGGGAAGTGGGCATACGAAAAGCGATCGGATCGCTGAGGAGCCAGCTGATCGGACAGTTTTTCGGCGAATCGATGTTATATGTTTTTATCGCTTTTGTTTTATCTCTTTTATTTGCGCAGGCCGCAATCGGATTCTTCAATGAAGTGGCCGATAAAAAAATGTCGATTCCATGGACTGAGCCTTTGTTCTGGCTCGCAGGCATTGTGTTTGGTCTGGTTACCGGCGCTGTTGCCGGCAGTTACCCCGCATTTTATTTATCTTCTTTTGATGCATCGAAAACATTAAAGGGCAGCATTCATGTGGGTCGTTTTGCATCCATACCGCGCAAAACCATGGTGGTGATTCAGTTTTCTATTTCGGTGATGCTGATCATCGGAACGATCACCGTATTTCGTCAGATAGAATTTGCGAAAAACCGACCGGTGGGATATACCAGCAAAGGGTTGGTGATGCTGCACATGTCAACCGACGATCTTCATAAAAATATAACGGCGGTGCGTGAAGAGTTGAAAAAATCCGGCGCCATTGCGGAAATTTCCGAATCGTCCAGCGCACCTACTTATGTGGATGAATGGGATGATGGTTTTGACTGGAAGGGAAAAAATCCTTCCCTAACGGGAGATGCGGGTGTAGTATATGTTTCATATGAATTTGGAAAAACGATCGAATGGAATATTGCGGAAGGCCGTGATTTCTCCAGGAACTTCGGTACGGATACGGCGGCCATGGTCATCAATGAGTCGATGGTTAAATTTATGGGTTTGAAAAATCCCGTGGGCGAAACACTTCGCTGGATGGGAAAACCCTACCAGATCGTGGGTATTGTGCATGATCTCCTGATGGAAAATCCTTATGAACCGATTTCCAGAACCGTGTTTGTGATGGCAACTGGTGCGCAACCTGTCATCAACTTACGTATCAATCCTCAGATGAGTGCTCACGAAGCCATTGCTAAAATGGAACCTGTATTTAAAACCTATAATCCTTCACAGCCATTCAACTATAAATTCACGGATGAAGAATTCGCGAAGAAGTTTGGCGATGAGGAAAGGATTGGCAAACTCGCTGCATCATTTGCCATTCTCGCCATTTTTATCAGCTGCCTGGGTTTATTTGGCATGGCATCTTTTATGGCGGAAAGGCGCATAAAAGAAATCGGTGTGCGCAAAGTACTGGGCGCTTCTGTTTTTAATTTGTGGAAACTGCTCAGCAGGGAATTCGTGATACTCGTCATGATATCATTGCTGATCGCAGTTCCTGTATCCTGGTATTATCTGCATGGATGGCTGGAGCATTATACTTATCGCACAGAAATAAGCTGGTGGATTTTTATTACGGCAGGCCTTGGTGCGCTAGTCATTACACTGGTCACGGTGAGTTTCCAGGCAGTGAAAGCAGCGCTTGCGAATCCGGTTGAATCACTACGCACGGAGTGAGGTTTGCCGATGACCGTTGACAGTTGACCGTTGACGGACTTTCCTATTGAATCCCACCTAGGCGCGAGAAGGTGGGTTAAGCCCAATTATGATAAAGCAGCAGCAGGCGAAGCGGAACTTACTTATCAAATCTTTCGAAGGGTTGTGTAAAGAATTTATTCACCAGATTGTCGAACTCATCACGGTGTTCCTTTAATGTGGCATGACCCGAATTGGGTACAATCCATAAATAAGCTTTCGGAATATTTCTATAAATCGCGGCTGTATGCTCAATGGTGATCAGATCGTGATCGCCGATGATGATCAATGAAGGGCATTTTATTCCTCTCAAATTTTCCGGGGGCACATTGGGTTGCAGCCAGTCGAGCATAAATATTTTCCAGTCGTTCTTTTCTTTCAGTGTAGTCCTTGGTTTATTTTTATCCGCTTCATAATGCTTCTGTTCATCCTTCCATGTGGAAGGTGTAAGCGCTCCGGAATCAGGCGTCATATTGGCTCCCGTGGAAGCCAGCCTGATCACTTTATCCGGATGGCGCAAAGCCAGCAGCAGGGCATTGATGCCGCCATCGCTCCAGCCGATTACATAGGTTGAATCAATATGCATTGCATCGAGCAATGCCGCGAAATCATCAGCCATCATTTCAAAACTCAGGGAATCGTTATTGTCAATCGTTTTTCCCTGCGCGCGACTATCAACCGTAATCACTTTATATTTTTTGGAGAAATAAGGAATATTGTCAGCAAATGCCTTCATGCTTCCTCCATTGCCGTGGATCAGCAATAAAGGTTTGCCCGCCCCATATACTTCCGTGTACATTTTTATTCCGCGAACACTATAATATTTGCCGGCTGCGGGATTATTTCCGTAATCAACTTTCTGCGTTTGGCATAAAACAAATTTTGATAAAAACTGAAACAGGAGTAATAGAAAAAATATCTGTTTGGATGATTTCATACAGATGATTTAACTGATGAGACAGTATAATAAAATAAAATCCGGATGGCAGGCAATTTAATAATTAATTGCCCTCCATCCGGAAAATATATCACGATCTATATTCTACTTACCCGAATTGAATTTATAAGCAAGTGTAAAACTGAATGCACTATTGTGTGCAGATTGACCACTCGTTGTACCCTTGGCGACATTGGTCAGTCCGCCCATATAACGCGCGGTAATTCCGAGTCCCATAGGTAAAAAATATTCTGCACCAACAACGCCGAATAAATCAAGAGAATTATAGCTGTCCGTATCTGATGCGCTCTGTCCGGCTTCAGTGGATTTAGCATTTAAAAGAAACCCAATAGAGGGACCTGCAAAGAATGATAATCCAGTTTGTGGTACATTATATTTTGGCAGAAAGGAAAGGGTCAGGTAGTTAACTGCCTCAGTAAGTTTATTGCCAGAATTCGGATCGGTGATTATGGTTCCCATTCCGTCATATCCCAGTTCAGTCTGAAGTGAAAAGTTACCACCAAGTGGCGCATCATAAAAAACATACCCTTTAAAACCTACAAGGGAACTGAAACTGGCGGATACGCCGGATGAACTGAACGACATATTCGCAACATTGATACCTGCGCTTACTCCGAAACTTGCCGTTTGCTGGGCCCTGAGAGAAGAAAATACTGAACAAAAAATGGCAAAGACTACTAACTTTTTCATGTTTGATAGTTTTAATTAAAAAGGGTTAGAACGAACAGTCAATTCGTTGTTTAATTGCCTGTTAACAATCAATTAACGCGCAACTTATAAATAAATTTCATAAAAACCACACTTATTTGAGGCTGATTATCAGGATAATAAGGGGTAACCCTTAGGCTTCTTATTTTCTTGATGAAGGTCAACAACAGTTATATTGTCATTGGTCCTGGTTCAGCAGATCATTGTTTTGATGTCTTTTGAAACAGTTAGTTTTCCCAGCGTTTTAGATCTGATCTCTTCAACAGAAACACCCGGCGCCTGTTCTATCAAAAGAAATCCGTCGGGTGTTATATCTAATACGGCGAGTTCTGTCACGATGCGTTTCACGCATCCAACACCTGTGAGTGGTAAAGTACATGCAGGAAGTAATTTGGATTCGCCTTTGGGATTGATATGTTGCATGGCAACAATAATATTTCTTGCGCTCGCCACCAGATCCATCGCTCCCCCCATTCCTTTTACCATTTTACCGGGGATTTTCCAGTTGGCGATATCTCCTTTTTCAGAAACTTCCATAGCGCCGAGTACGGTCATATCCACCTTGCCTGCGCGGATCATTCCAAAACTTTCTGCACTGTCGAAAAAAGCACCGCCGGGCAATATCGTTACGGTCTCTTTTCCTGCGTTGATCAGGTCAGGATCCAGTTCCTTTTCATCCGGATATGGCCCCATACCCAGCATACCATTCTCCGACTGGATCATGATAGAAATTCCGGCAGGAATATAATTGGCCACCAATGTTGGAATGCCGATGCCCAGGTTGACGTACATGCCGTCTCTTAATTCCTGTGCGATTCTTTTTGCTATACCGAATTTATCCAGAGCCATATTGTTTATTTATCGTTGGCAGTTGGCGGTTGGCAGTTGGCCGATGACTATTGACCGGGAACAAATACCATTAAGTCTTCCTCACTGTTTACAAGGAACTGCGCGAGGAGGGGATTGATCTCCTGAATGGTTTCACAATTCCCGCGATAGAGTTCCAGTGTTTTTTCAAATCCTTCCGTTCCTTCTCCCAGTTCAATCACCACATTTTCTTCCCCATCTTCTTTATCTTTCGCATAGTCACGCACATCATCCATGATCAGGTAAGTCGGATGCAGCGCATACCAGTAGCGGATGGCTTTTTGCCATTGCATTTCACTCAGTGGCAGGTCACAGAGTATATATAAAAAAACATCCGCACGGTTCAGGGAAGGAAATGGCAGTCCGAAAGGACCCATGGTTTTCAGTACAGGCTGATCGAGATAAAGATTCAGTGATTCGTAATATGCTTCATTTTTAACTCTTCCCTTCAGTAATGCGCGAATGGCATTCAGTTCTTCCTGTAAACTGATTTCTCTTTTTTCATGGAGTATCGCGTTGTGCATGAGTTGTTCCATGAAAAGAATGTGTTCTTCATTCAATAAAATTTCCAGCGAAATCCCTATTCTGAAAAGAATATCATAGTAAACGGGAATGGAAACGAAACCATTTCCGAATGAGATATACAAAAGTCTTTTCTTCCAGAAACTATTATTTTCCGGAGGCTTACGATCCACAAAAAATTTGCCGATCGTTTTGTTCACACCCATTTCACGTTCGAACTGATTAGCAGAAATAAACACGTTATTTAGTTATGGGTTATAAGATATGAGATATGAGTTATGAGATATGGGATATAAGATATGAGATATGAGATATGGGATATGCGTTGGGGGACATTAATTTAATTACAACGCAGAATCCATTTCCAATCACCCACAACTAAAAAATCTCATAACCCATATCTTATATCCCATATCTCATAACTCATATCTCATATCGTATCGTTCGTTTCTCAATTCGTTTTTCATAGTTCTTTCCCTGAAAAATGCGATGCACATAAATACCTGCCACGTGAATATGATCGGGATCCAGTGCGCCGGGCTCTACCAGTTCCTCCACTTCTGCAATAGTAATATCTCCTGCTTTGGCCATGGAGGTTGAAAAATTCCTGGTCGTTTTTCTGAATACCAGGTTACCGGCACGGTCTCCCTTCCAGGCTTTCACGATGGCATAGTCCGCGTGCAATGCGAGTTCCATCAGATGCATTTTATGATTGAATTCCCTGATTTCTTTTCCTGCAGCGATTTCAGTACCATACCCTGCGGGCGTAAAAAAAGCGGGGATGCCCATGGCGGCCATCTGAATTCTCGTAGCAAGTGTGCCCTGTGGAACCAGGTCTACTTCCAGTTCACCATGTAATAACTGCCGCTCGAATTCTGCGTTCTCTCCCACATAGGAACTGATCATTTTTTTGATCTGTCTCGTTTTCAGTAAAAATCCAAGTCCGAAATCATCCACGCCGGCATTATTGGAAATACAGGTAAGATTTTTTACACCCGTCTGTACGAGGGCTGCGATACTATTTTCAGGAATACCGCATAAACCAAATCCGCCCAGCATGATGGCTGCGCCATCCGGAATATCTTTAACAGCATCCAGGGCGTTTTGGAATACTTTATTCATTGTATGAAGTTATGAAAGGCGGCTCATTTTAATATAACGCGACCAGGCCTCGCGGCAGGTTTCGGCGCATACAATTCCGATCTGTGCTGATTGGCATAGGCAGCGAGACTGTCGAAGATCATCTTATTCAGGTCCGGCCTGGATTCATAAAAACTAAGACTTTCCTTAAATTCTTCCCGGGTTATTTTATGCAATTTAAAAACGCGCTCCATCAGCTCATCGTTGGCTTTTCTTTTATCGCGTTGCAGGGTATCTTTGGATATATATTGATCCGAGTACGCGTCTGCAATAATTATATCCTTCAGGATTTTTTGCATGGAATCAGGCGGAATAATATTATTTGGAATACTCGACCGGTCGGTACAGGCGGCCAGGCTGGCGACAATATAAAAAATGATCAGATGCTTCACTGCAGGTCCTGTTTATACTGGTTCAGATTCGAAATATCGATCCTTGAAAGAATATCGAGTGCCCGGCTTTTTTCATCCGGCGTTCCATGTTTAAATACATTCCCGATCTCCGCTCCTTTTCCCTGGAAGAAAAACTGCATGAACATGATGTTGGGGAATTCGTTGTTGATACTGTTCATGGTGGTGAGCGTACTCATCACGGCAAACCTTGCGTCTGATTCATGGTCGAACATCTGGTCCAGTCCCTGCCTGTAATAATTATACATCGCATCGTGGATGGGATTGTATTTTGGATTGGTAAGATTTTCCACGAGCCAGTAACGGTTCCTCAATCCATCGAAGGGCTTCCATCCGCTGAGTGAACTGGCTTCCGGCGCATTGTTTACAATATTCTGCGCCTGCTGAAAATATGGGTCGCCGCCTCTGAGTCCGTATGAATCGAAGTTCAATCCCAGGATGATATAGGCATAATAGGCAATCACCGCCGTCAGGTTTGCTGTCAGCGGATCCGTGCCGCCTACGCGGTTCTCATTGAAGTCGAGCGTCTGATACTGAACATATTTGAATGCAAAATTATCATCCATATAGTTCATCAGCGGACTCTGGTAGGAAGTATTGAAAATCGGCCGCCCCGTTTGAATCGTCAATGACGCGGCATAGGTGTTGTTATCCGTCGCCGCACTGAGGTTTACTAAAAAATTACACTGTATTTTTTCGTTGTTATTAAAAGCGACATTGGTCCATTTCCTTCCGTTCAGGAAATCATAAAGGGCAGACTGCAATGTCTGAAATATCTGTTTGTTGACGGTAGTGCTTATTCGGTTAGACAGCACCGTTACATTGGCCTGGAATTCCTGGCTCCGGGCAGGTTGCAAATGAAGCAGGATAAAAGAAAGCAGGATAAGGATTTTTACACGCATCACAGGAGTTTTATAATACGGTCAACAATATCGCGGGCTACCAGCTGTTTTGCTTTTTGTCCGTATGGAATTTCCGTACCGTCTTTTTCAAAGATGGTAACCTGGTTGGTGTCATAGCCAAACCCTGCACCCGCATCATTTAAAGAATTCAGCACGATCATATCCGCATTCTTGGATTTCAATTTATTTTTCGCATACAGCACTTCATCTTTATTCTCGAGTGCAAATCCAACGAGTATCTGCCCGGCTTTCTTTTTCTCTCCGAGGGTCAGAAGAATATCTTTTGTTCTCGACAATTCCAGAGTGAACGTTTCAGAATTCTTTTTTATTTTTTCTTTTGAAAAAGAAACCGGTGTATAGTCTGAAACGGCTGCCGACATCACCGCAATGCGGGTGGAAGGGAATATAGCAAGACAGGCATTATACATTTCTTCTGCGCTCTGAACGCGGGTAACATGAATGCGGGTATCATTGATTTCGATGGAAGAAGGACCGAGTACCACTTCCACTTCAGCGCCTCTCTGCGCGAGTTCACGGGCGATGGCGATACCCATTTTTCCGGTGGACTGGTTACTGATATAACGAACGGGATCAAAAGGTTCATGCGTCGGACCCGCAGTGACCAGGGCTTTTTTCCCTTTTAAACTTTCGCTAAAAAAAAAATTCCTATCAAGGAAAGACATGATCTGCTCTGGTTCGGTCATCCGGCCATCACCGTATAGTCCGCTGGCCAGTTCTCCTTTTTCAACCGGTATAACCCGGTTTCCGAATGAGTTCAGTTTTTCCAGATTGGCAGCCGTTGCCGGGTGAAGCCACATGTCTTCGTCCATGGCAGGTGCAACAACCACGGGACAAGTTGCAGACAGATAAGTAGCGAGTAAAAGATTATCGCAAATTCCGTTCGCCATTTTGGCGAGGGTATTACAGCTGAGCGGAGCGATCAGCATAACATCGGCCCAACGGCCAAGTTGAACATGATTATTCCAGGTATCGTTGCCGAACAGATCGCTCAGCACTTCATTTTTTGAAATGGTGGAAATGGACAAGGGAGTAACGAAATCTTTGGCAGAAGGCGTCATCACCACTTTTACTTCGGCGCCTGCTTTAATAAAAAGCCTGGTCAGAAAGATGGATTTGTAGGCAGCAATGCTGCCGCAGATACCCAACAGTATTTTCTTTCCTTCCACCATAGATTCAATTAAATCCTAGCTGAAGAGATCGTCTTCGTTCTTGCGGTAATAGATCTTGTCTTCCATGAATTCCTGCGTAGCGAGCAATGCAGCGTTGGGCATTCTTTCATAAGCTTTGGAAATTTCGATCTGCTCCTTGTTCTCATGAATTTCTTCCAGGCTGTCAGTATGTGTAGCGAACTCTTCCAGCTTGCTGTGGAGTTCTTCCTTCATGGTAATATTGATCTGGTTGGCCCTTTTTGCGATGATGGCAATGGATTCATACAGATTGCCGGTCTTATTCTTCAGATCCGTCAGATTTTTCGTTTCAGCCACATTGGCAATATGCGTACTAACCTGTCTTCTTAGTTTGCTCATTATTCATTTTTTTAAGTGTGGTATTGGCGAGATCCAGATAGGACTGGGCTTCTTTTTTCAGTTTGCTTTCAGGAAAACGGTCATTAAAATCGTTGCAATCGGTCACCACCTGTTCCAGCCGGGTCTTCTTCTTTTCTTCCATGCTCTGGATGGCATACAGGTAATCCGATTTGATAATATACAACTTATATTCATCACTGAACTGTGAATCCGGATAAGTATTCATTAAAGTGTTGAAAGTGAGGGAAGCAGCTTTCAAATAGGCTAAGTTCGTTTCGCGAAGGTTAAAATAGAGTTTGGCAGCTTCGAAATCCTTTTCTTCCAGTTTAGCCCGGCATTTATCAATGATCACATTAGCTTCCTTCACTTTGTCGGAATTTGGATGCTGGGCAATGAATGCCTGCATGAAACCAATGGTCTTGGTGGTATTGGTCTGATCCAGCTGGTATTTGGGAGATTGCATCCAGAAACAATAGGCACGCATATAATCCATTTCGTCGGACTTGGGGCTGTTCGGAAAAGCTTCGACAAATCCTTTAAACAGGTTTTCGGCGTTGATATAGTCTTTCAGATAATAGGCGCAATAGGCGTATTTATACCAGATATCTTCAAAATGCTCAGATCCCTTCATCACCCTGTAGAGGTCGTCGTAGAGCATCTGGGCATGATTATAATCCTTGTTCAGATAATACTTTTCAGCCATCTGAAGCTTAAAAGTATAATCCGTGCTCTTCATGATCTTATTAAAATTGTTCGGCACACCCTTGTTGGAAGCCTTAAAATAAGAGCATGAACTGACCGCAGTGAATATGATTAATACAAGGAAGGATTGTTTCATGAAGCCTGCAAAATTACAATTTTTAGCTAAGAAACGAAAATATGGCGTTTTAAGGTACTGTCTAAGGTTGGATTTGTTAAAAGTTTATACCTGTGGATTGGGTGTCAGAAAAATAAAAGATAGCATCCGTTATGGTGCTCACAAACAAAGATGTCTCTCACACTTTTGGGCGTGAAAGACATCTGTGCAATCAGTGTAATTTATCTCTTGCGAAGGTTCGGGTGCGGAGCAGGAACCGTATTAGGTCCTTCTTCGCCCGTTCCGTCCTTAACATCGATGGTGTTCTCATCACCGCCCGTCTGTCCGTAACGGAAGATGAACCGGTCTGAGTTAATACCTTCTTTTTCAACCAGGTATTTGATCACTTCATTCACACGATCCCAGCTGAGCTGTTGAGCTGTTTTGCTGGATTCCCCATAACCGATAACGGCTACTTTACAACCCGGGTTATTCCTCATTTTTTCAGCAATGGTAGAAGCCAGAGCCTTTCCATCTTTGCTGAGAGTTACTGCTCTGCCTTTGAATACGATGCTGGGAAGGTCTCCTATAAAGCAACGTGTTTTGCCACCCAGTCCGCCTACGCCACCTGAATCCAGTCTCGCATTGATTTCTTTACAGCAGGCAGGATCCGGACATTTACCAACCCCGTCAGCATCAACAGGCTGGCATTGGGTTGGCGTAATAAGTTCCTTATCCTTACAATCCGGCACTCCGTCACCATCCGTATCGCGGCTCACACCATGTGTATCCACAGGGCAGCCCGCAGGTGTATTGGGTTCGTGGTCGAACTGGTCGGTAACACCATCGCCATCCGCATCATCCAATATAGGTTTTGGAAGTTTCATATGCTTCGGAGCATTTAGTTCTCCGTAAGCATAATCGAGCGGGTTGATCCACCAGAGTGGTTCTACCGATCTTTTTCTGAAATTATAATTTAGTCCTACCGAGAGGTAATTATAAGCATCGTTCGCACTGGTCAGTGCATGCACTGTCGGAGATCCGGTTTCCTGCCATTCCTGGCCATCGAGTAAATCTGATTTTACGATAGAGAATTTTTCTTCGATGGCGATATTAAATTGATCTGTTAGTTTGATTTCAACGCCACCTCCTATTTCCAGAACCGGCCGAATGGGTGTCCCACCAAATATAGTGGCCTGGGACGGATCATGTTGCGCAGGCGTTTCATACGTATTATCCATCATGGCTTTTAATGCCGACCTGATGGCCTTACGATTTGCGTACGTGAATCCGTTCGCGCCAAACTGGGTGATTATGTTACTATAGTTATAAGGGTTTCCGTTTGGATCCAGTAAATTATAGCCTGTGCTGTAAGTCATGAACCCAAGTCCGCCCAATAAGTATATGGCGATATTCGATTTTGCCCTGTGAAAACGAATATTATTCAAAGTGGCAAGGCCTTGTAATGAAAGGGATTGAATCTTGGTCTTATAATTATAAAAAACCGGGGTATGAACTGTTGCATCATAATACTTACTTATCACCGGGTTTGCCGCATAACCAGTATAAGATGGTTCCCAGTTCAAACCTTTTGCATCCAGATTATCATATTCGAGACGGGCGGAAAAGGTATAACCCAGGGCTTTTCTGATATGGATGCCCCATCCAAATGTTGGTAGAACGGCACGCACATCTCCAGATATGGTAGATAAACCACCGTTTACACCAATTTCCCACTGGTTACGTGGAAGAGCCGGAAAAGGATATGCATTATTTAAAAATTCGTTGTGCTGGGGGATCCTCTTTGCGGGGATCAGTGAAGAATCTCTGATGTCGTAGCTGCTGCTGCTTTCTGCTGAAGTATTGTCCTGAGCGAAACTTTGTGAAAGAAATGCCAATAGAAAACTGGCCAGTACCGCGTACTTTTTCCCTATCATAAACTGAAGTTTGTATGAATGTCGTGATTAAAAACAATACTACACCTTACAAAAATATAAGTTAACCCTTAAATTGCAAATTTTTTATGTCAAAAGAAACTGGAAACCACAGAATTGTAGAGAATATTGCCAATTCACAGACAGGCAGACCGGTATTTATATTCGCCGAACGATAAAGTAGTAATTTGGCGGACATTTTATGCAGTTAGCCCAATCATTACTACGGGAAGAATTGATTGTTTTCGAAAAAAAATTCCGGGAAGCGGTCAAATCCCAGACACCCCTGCTGGACCGCATCATGCGTTTCATCGTAAACCGTAAAGGCAAGCAGCTCAGACCCATGTTTGTATTCTTATCGGCGAGGTTATGCGGACCGGTGAATGAATCTACCTATCGAGCGGCTTCTCTTGTGGAATTATTGCATACTGCTACACTTGTGCATGATGATGTTGTGGATGAATCACTGGAAAGAAGAGGGTTTTTTTCCACTTATGCATTATGGAAAAACAAGATATCTGTTCTGGTGGGTGACTACCTGCTGGCCAAGGGTTTACTACTATCTCTGGATCATAATGATTTCAGAATTTTGCAATTGCTTTCAGGCGCAGTACGTAAAATGAGTGAGGGGGAATTGTTACAGATCGAGAAGGCAAGAACACTGAATCTTGAAGAAGCGGTTTATTTTGAGATCATACGAAATAAAACAGCTTCCCTGCTGGCTTCTTCCTGCGCTGCCGGAGCATTTTCCACCAGCGGTGATGAAGCAGTAACGGAAAAACTAAATCGTTTCGGTGAGGCAGTAGGAATTGCGTTCCAGATCAAAGATGATTTATTTGATTATGGTGATGAGAAAACCGGTAAACCATCCGGCAATGATCTGAAAGAAAAAAAACTTACCCTGCCCCTGATCTATACTTTAAATACTGTCAGCAAACCGCTCCGGCGGGAATTGATATATATTATAAAGAATCAGAACAGGGTTCCTGAAAAAATAAAATATGTGATCGGACAGGTTGTTGCTGCAGGCGGTATCCGGTATGCCAATGAAAAAATGAATCATTACCGCGATGAAGCACTGCGGATACTTTATGATTTTGAGAAAAATGAAGTGCGGGATGCGTTGGAGGAATTGGTTCGGTTTACAACGGATCGAAAGTATTGAACATAAGACTAAAGCTTAAAGCCTAAAGCCTAAAGCTTAAAGCTTAAAGCTTAAAGCTTAAAACTAATTTTCAAATTTGTTAATGAAATAATTTTTAAGTCAATACTTGAGTGAAATTCAAGGTTTCAAAAAGAAGTTTTAGGCTTTGAGCTTTAGGCTTTAGGCTTTAAGCTTTAGGCTATTAAAATATGGAAAAGAGATGGAAAATAAAACAGGCAGACGAACAGAAAGTCCAGGCACTCTCTGATGCACTCAGGATCCATCCCATGCTCAGCCGCATACTTGTAGGGCGCGGAATAGAAAGTTTTGAAACAGCAAAAGCATATTTCCGTCCTGATATTTCACAAATGCACGATCCATGGCTGATGAAGGATATGGATCTCGCAGTAAAACGAATCCTGCATTCGATAGAACAGAAAGAAAAAATTCTTGTCTTTGGCGATTACGATGTAGACGGAACAAGTTCCGTTGCACTCATGTATCAGCTGCTTTGCAAAATCCACGATCCGTCATATATCGATTTTTATATCCCACACAGGCAGCGCGAGGGCTACGGAGTTTCAAAAGCAGGAATAGATTTCGCTAAAGAAAATGCATTCAGTTTGATTATTTCTGTCGACTGCGGAATAAAATCCATTCACCTGGTGGATTATGCTAAAGCTAATGGAATGGATTTTATCATCTGCGACCATCATCTGCCGGATACCATATTACCTTCAGCAGTCGCCATCCTCAATCCAAAACAAACCGGTTGCCTTTATCCTTATAAAGAACTCTGCGGTTGCGGTGTGGCTTTTAAATTCATCACCGCTTTATGCGAGGCTCTTTCGCTTTCGCAAGAAATGTATCTGATCTATCTGGACCTCGTCGCCATTGCCATTGCAGCGGATATTGTTCCAATGACTGGCGAAAACCGCGCGCTCTGTTTCCTGGGACTTAAAAAAATAAATGAAAATCCAAATCATGGTATCCGCGCACTGATGACACTAAGCAGCCTCGTCTCGCCTGCTTCCATTACTTCTCTTGTCTTCACCATTGCACCACGCGTAAATGCAGCAGGCAGAATGGATGACGCACGCAAAGCAGTACTGATGTTTGTTGCAGATAGTTATGATGAAGCGTTGTTGTATGCTAATTTACTGCACGCGGATAATACAGACCGGCGTGAAGCGGATTCCAGTATCACCGAAGAAGCACTTGCGATGATTGAAGGAGATGAAATCATGCAAAACCGTAAGTCGACCGTACTATACAAATCCCACTGGCATAAAGGTGTTGTGGGAATCGTAGCTTCAAGACTGATTGAAAAATATTATCGACCTACCATTGTACTGACACAGAGCGGAGAATTTGCATCCGGCAGTGCACGCAGCGTTCCGGGTTTTAATTTGTATGAAGCGCTGCATGCATGCAGAGAATGGCTCATAGGTTATGGCGGACATTTCGCTGCAGCGGGTATGACACTCGCACCGGAGAATGTTGAAAAATTCAGTTTGAAATTTGAAGAAGTGGTTTCAGAAACCATCGATCCAAGATTCCTGGTTCCGGAATTGGAAGTGGATGCTATTGCAGGTTTTTCCGATATTGATTTTCAAGCCTACCGGATCATTGAACAGATGGAACCCTTCGGACCTGAAAATTATAAACCCGTGTTAGTTTCGCAGATAGTTTATGATACCGGATATTCAAAATTGTTAAAAGAAAAACATCTCCGTTTATTTTTGCGACAGGGTGAAATAATTTTTTCCTGCATCGCATTCAATATGGCAGATAAATGGCCGCTTATCCAATCGGGTCAGCCACTGGATATCGCATATACACTTGATTTGAATGAATGGAACGGAGATAAGAAACTGCAGCTGAAGATCGTTGATATCAGGGAGCATCGTTGACCGATGGCCGTTGACCGTTGACCGATGACCGTTGACCGTTGACCGAATATGGTGTATGGTTTATGGAAGATGAATAGAACCATATACCATTAACCATATACCATATACCATGAAAACTCTCGCCGAAATAAAACAAATCTTTATTGATCTCGCTATGCGGGACGACCGCATCAGGGCGATTCTTTTACAGGGATCACGCGCGAACAGCAAAATTGTTCCTGATGCTTATCAGGATTATGATATTTTTCTGGTGGTAAATCAAATGGAAGAATTTATAAGCGACCATCAATGGACATCAATATTCGGAGAAAGAATCATATGGCAACTTCCTGACGAAATGAAAACAGTGGATGATCAAAAGGCTGAAAAAGATAGTTTCCATTATTTAATGCTTTTCAAAGACCAGACCAGAATAGATCTGACACTCTATCCAAAAGAAAAAATCAACAATGATTTCAAGTCCGATAGCTTATCCGTTTTGTGGATGGACAAAGATGGCTTGTTCGATCATATAAGCAAAGCGGATGATTCAGATTACCTGATTAAAAGGCCTTCGGAAAATGAATTTGCAGAATGCTGTAATGAATTCCGGTGGGTTGCAACAAATATTTCCAAAGGACTAAAAAGAAAAGAGATCACATATGTGAAAGCAATGATGGAAGGGCCGGTTCGCCATATGTTTATGCGGATGATTGAATGGTATATCGGGACGGAGACAGGATTTTCGGTTTCCTTCGGGCAATCGGGAAAAATGATGAAAAGATATTTGGATAAGAACGCATATAAAAAAATTCTCGCTACATATCCCGATTATAAAGCCAAAAATATCTGGGATTCAATATTCATCATGATGGAAATTTTCGACAAATATGCCATGCATGTTGCTGAAAAATTGAAATTCAAATACGACCATGAGGAACATGAAAATGTACTTGAATTCCTTCAAAGACAACAATCAGGAAAAAAATAAATATTTAGTGAACGCCACTTAGTTTTCTGAATGTTACGGCAAGCAGGAATGATTCAACTCAGTATTATTCTGTCTCACCATTAATGTTCCGGGTGAATTTAACTTTCCAGAATGATTCTGCCCGGTTCCTTTTTCTCGATAAGATCCACACTGCGTTGAATAAAGTTCGTCAGTTCGGCACCCTTGAGTAAACCCTGGCTCAATAGTGCGAGGTCCGCCAGGTTGCTGATGATCTTCTGCTGTTTCTCCGGATCCGTTTCTTTTAAAATATATGGATATACAGGATGGTTTCCGTTTACCGTAAGTGTTACTTCATCGGGCATATTTGCATAGAATGAGGCCATACCTCCACCTCCATTCAGTGCAGCCATATCCTTCATGCGTCGCATGAATTCAGGTCTGGTAGCGACGACGGGCATTGCATCAGGACTCAATCCTTTTACTTCAACAGAAACATTTAGCGAAGGAATATCGTAGGCAAATAAAGTTTTCAACTTCTCTACTTCATCCTTGCTGAGTACTGATTCTGCTGAATCCTGTTTGTCGATGAGATTGTCAACCACTTCACTGTCCACACGCGTGAAATGAACATTTTCCCATTTCATTTCCATCTGGTTGATGAACCCGGCATCTACGATGGTCTCGAGTTTTACTATTTTATATCCTTTACCCTGTGCGGTGCGGATATAACTATCCTGCTGAACAGGATTGCTGGTGTAAATGATCACGATCTTTCCATCCTTATTTTTCTGCAAGGCCTCAACAGTATTTTTATATTCTTCCAAAGTATAAAAACGCGAACTGTCGCCATCTTCCATGATGAGGAACTTGTTTGCTTTCTCCAGGAATTTATCGTCGGTCATCATGCCGTACTTCACAAAAAGACCGAGGCTTTCCCATTTCTCTTCGTATTCTTTTCTTTCCCGGTTAAAAATTTCTTCCAGTTTGTCCGCTACTTTTTTTGTGATATGGTTGTTAATCTTTTTTACGTTCGGATCTCCCTGGAGATAACTGCGGCTCACATTTAATGGAATATCCGGACTGTCAATCACGCCCTGGAGCAGCATGAGGAATTCAGGAACGATATCTTTTACTTCATCCGTAACAAAAACCTGGTTGCTGTACAACTGGATTTTGTCTTTCTGAATCTCGTAAGTCTGTTTGATTTTCGGAAAGTAAAGTATGCCCGTGAGGTTAAAAGGATAGTCCACATTCAGATGTATCCAGAATAGCGGAGGTTCATTAAAGGGATATAATTCTTTATAGAAAGCCTGATAATCTTCCGTACTAAGCTCGCTTGGCTTGCGTGTCCAGGCAGGGCGTGTATTATTAATTTGTTTTTCCTCAAAGAAAACGGGTATGGGCAGAAAGCGGCAATATTTTTCTAGGATACCTCGAATCCGGTGATCGTCCAGAAATTCTGTGGAATCGTCAGAAATAAACAGGACGACATCGGTGCCTCTTTCAGTTTTGGGATCTTCAGTTAGATTATATTCCGGGCTGCCATCGCATTCCCATTTCACGGCGGGCTGGTCTTCTTTATAGGATTTGGTGATGACTTCCACCTTGCTGCTGACCATGAAGGATGAATAAAACCCAAGACCGAATTTGCCGATAATGGCGTTTTCGTTCTGACCTTTATATTTATTTACAAACTCTTCAGCTCCCGAAAGGGCTACCTGGTTCAGGTATTTATCTACTTCTTCAGCCGTCATACCAATACCCTGGTCGGAAATAGTGAGGGTTTTAGCTTCTTTATCGAGCTTTACATGGATGGGCAGGTCTCCGATTTCGCCTTTGGCTTCCCCCAGGGAAGAGAGGGTTTTCAGTTTTTGAGATGCATCTACCGCGTTGCTAATCAGTTCTCTAAGAAATATTTCATGATCGCTGTACAAAAATTTCTTAATGATGGGGAAGATGTTTTCTGTCTCTACCCGAATACTCCCTTTTTGCATAGATGGCTGTTTTAGGCTTGCCGTTCAAACAGAGTGCCATTGGTGTTTGTGCTGACATCATGTCGGTTATCGTTGACGGTTGACCGTTGACCGATGACCGACCGCCAACGGCCAACAGCCAACGATTTTCCTTTCGCTATTTCCCTAAAAAGCTTTACTTTCGCAGCCCAATTATTTATTTTAAACAAAAACAGGGAAATGAACAATTATGAATTGATGGTGATTTTTACCCCTGTGCTGTCTGAGGAGGACTTTAAAGCCACCCAGAACAAATTCACTGCCTTCGTTAAAGAAAACGGCGGCAAAGTGGTGCACGACAATCCCTGGGGTCTTAAATCACTGGCGTATCCCATCCAGAAAAAAACCACTGGTTTATACTGGGTAATGGAATATTATGCGCCATCCGACTTCAATGAGAAACTGAAAATTCAGATTCTCCGCGACGAAACCGTGTTACGTTTTATGGCTACCAAACTCGATAAATACGCCGTCGAGTACAATGCCAGAAAGAGAAGTGGTGTACCATCAGGAACAGAAAAAGCGGAGGCATAATATCATGGCAAAGACCAACGAGATCAAATACCTGACCGCGATCAAGACCCAGCAAAGGGCGAAGAAATTCTGCCGTTTCAAAAAATACCACATCCGTTATGTGGATTATAAAGACGGTGAATTCCTGAAAAAATTTCTGAACGAACAGGGTAAGATGCTTCCGCGTCGTATCACGGGTAATTCGCTGAAATATCAGCGTAAGGTAGCCGATGCGATAAAGAAAGCAAGGCAGATGGCCATCCTCCCATACGTAACGGATTTATTTAAGTAATACTTTCCTTTCGGCTAAGCCGGAGGATCAAATAATTAATAATGGAAATCATTCTGATTCAGGACGTGGATAATCTTGGCGCCGCCCATGAAAAGGTGAGTGTAAAAAATGGTTATGCGCGCAATTTCCTGATTCCACAAAAAAAGGCGATAGAAGCCAGTCCGTCCAATCTTAAACAGCTGGATGAGAAAATCAAACAGCAGAAAAAGAAAGAAGAAAAACTACTGGCTGAAGTTAACAAAGTAATCGAAGTACTGAAAGGCTCCCCGTTGAAAATCGGTGCAAAAACCGGTACCAGCGGAAAGATTTTCGGAAGTGTCACTTCCGTACAGTTGGCCCGCGCCATACGTGACCAGAAGGGTTATGAAATCGACCGGCGGCGTATTCATATTCTTTCTGAAGTGAAAGAACTTGGGACTTACAAGGCAAAGGTTGATTTTGGCCACGGCAATGAAACTGAAGTTGAATTCGAAGTAAGCGCCGAATAATAGTCCTCCAAAGATTTTGAATCCCGCTTTTAGCGGGATTTTTTCTTTCAGGCCGGACCTTTTCTCCCACCTATGCCCGATGTACAAAATTTTACTGATTTATAAAAATTACTATCTTTACAATCGCTCTGTTATTCTAGTTATAAGCTGTGCTGGTGCCCTTCTTTAGATAGGACCATCGTTCATTGTAGCTACGAAGTTTAGAGTTGTTTTTATCATTTTTAATTTTAGCACAATGAACATTTATGTTGGAAACCTCTCCTGGCAAATGACCGATGAGGATCTGAGAAGTCTTTTTGAACAACACGGAGCTGTTGGTTCTGCAAAAATCGTTAAGGACAAAGTTTCAGGCCGAAGCAAAGGCTTTGGATTTGTTGAAATGGAAAACGATGCGGAAGCGCAGGCGGCCATTACGGCACTTTATGATTCAGAAGTAATGGGTCGTAAGATTATAGTGAATGAATCCCAGCCTAAACAACAGGGTGGCAGTGGCGGCGGTTTCAAAAAGAGAAGTTTCGGAGGCGGAAGCGGAGGTGGTGGTGGTTACAAGAAAGGTGGCTTCAACCGTGGAAATGGCGGTGGTGGCGGCTTTGACAGGGACTATTAATCTTCACACCATATTGATTTATTGAAATCCTTCCCGCCATAGCGGGAGGGATTTTTTTTGAAAACATGGTCATGACAAAAAATGTCAGCTTCTCTTTTTTACTTTGTACCCTGATCGTTTTGGTTTTACTGATCGCCTGTCACAATCAGGAAGTAAAGCAACCAGTAGTCGCTGTAAAAACTGACTCTCTTTTAAACCGGGACGCATCTTTTAAAGGTGCATTCAGTGATCAGCAAATCCTTTTTCTGGATATCAGCCGAGTCAAAAAAATTCTCGGTGATTTCCCATTGCTCGGAAAATACGCTTCCGAAGTTCAACAGTTTTATAAATACCGTAATAATAGATATGCATGGTACGAAAAATCGGGACTCATAGAAGATGCCGGTAATTTATACACGCATCTTAATAATTTGCAGGACGAAGGCATCCTGGAATCTGCCCCTTACATAAAAAGCCTGGACAGTCTCATCAATAATCCGGCAGTGACCACCAGGCCGGACTCCGTGCTGGAAATACTGCTGACAGCCGAATATCTTTTTTATGCAGACAGGGTATGGAATGGAATCTCAGAAAACCAAACCACTAAACTGCAATGGTATATTCCCAGGAAAAAACTCGATCTGCCTTTTATCACTGACTCCCTCATCAGGGATACTTCAGCGCCACTTTTCTCTGATAATTACAGTTTCCGTCAATACAATATGTTGAAAGCAGCTTTGAAAAAATACAGGCAACTGGAAACGTCGGCTGAATGGAAACCGTTAGATGTTAAAAACAAATTTAAACTCAATGACCGTTCGCCTGATATTGTTCTTATCAGAAAAAAATTATACGAATTGGGAGATCTTAAGCAGGACAATGGCAGTGAAATATTTGATGACAGCCTGCAGGCCGCTATCAAATCATTTCAAACCCGCTATGGAATGACAGCAGACGGAATCGCAGGTACTGTGTTTTTACGTTATCTCAATACACCGTTACGGGATTATGTTCGGAAAATTATTATAAATATGGAGCGTGCACGCTGGTTGCCCCTGGATTTAAAAAGTCATTACCTGATCATTAACATCCCTTCATTCATGCTATACGTCTTTGATGACGATACCTTAGATTTTTCCATGAACGTAGTGGTAGGCAAGAATGTTCATAAAACAGTTTTATTTTCCGGCGATATAAAGTATATCGTATTCAGTCCTTACTGGGATGTACCCGCTTCCATTCTTAAGAATGAAATTTTGCCCGGAATCCAAAAGGATCCGAATTATCTGAAACGAAATAATATGGAGTGGGTTGGAAACCGCGTAAGGCAAAAGCCCGGACCGAAGAATTCCCTTGGACTGGTTAAATTTTTATTTCCCAATTCCTATAATATCTACCTGCACGACACACCTGCAAAAAGTCTTTTTCAGCATTCCACGCGTGCTTTCAGTCACGGTTGCATACGCCTTGGAGAGCCCGAAAAATTAGCCATTTATCTTTTGAGGAATGATACAGGCTGGTCAGCTGCAAAAATCGTCGCAGCCATGCATAAAGGCGTTGAAAAATATGTTACACTGAAAAATCCTATACCAGTATACATCGGTTATATAACTGCATTCGTTGACGATAAAGGAAGGATCAATTTCAGAGATGATATTTATAAAAGAGATGGAGCATTGGAGAAGATGATTATAAAATAATTATGAGATATGGGTTATGAGATATGAATTTAAATTTTATTCTACTCATAGTTAGTTCAAATCCTATAACCCTTAACCCATATCCCATATCTCATAACCCATATCTCATATCCCATAACCCTATTCAAGTCCAAATAATTTCTGATTAAGTTTCTGCAGTGTCAGGATTTTATACGAAGAAGGAATGAGGACTGACACATTGTGTTTGCTTCCACCATAACTCACCATGCGAACGGGAATACTGGAAAGACCTTCGAAGAGTTTATTCAGAACATCTTTGGTTTCGGCGATTTCATTTCCCACAATGGATACGATGGTCTGGTCCAGCTGCACTTCGGTATTTCCGAAGGGCTCCAGTTCCCTGAGAATATGATGCAGCTGAGTGCCGTTATCAATTGTTACGGATACGGCTACTTCGGAAGTAGTTACCATATCAATGGGTGTTTTATATTTTTCGAATACTTCAAATATCTTCCTGAGAAATCCATAAGCCAGCAGCATGCGGCTGCTCTTGATATTAATGGCGATGATTCCATCTTTTGCTGCAATGGCTTTCACGCCTGATGTGGATGTTGTTTTCTGTATCACCGTTCCCGGAGCATTCGGCGCCATCGTATTGAGCAGTTTAACAGGTACATTTTGTTGCTGTGTTGGCCAAATGCAGGTCGGATGTAAAATTTTAGCGCCGAAATAAGCCAGTTCAGCTGCTTCATCAAAACTCAGTACTTCAACCGGAATGGTTTTCTTTACAATCCTCGGATCGTTATTATGCATGCCATCGATATCTGTCCATATTTCACAAACGGTTGCATGGATGGCTGCTGCCACCAGGGATGCCGTGTAATCGCTTCCTCCTCTTTTCAGGTTGTCTACTTCTCCTTTTGCATTTCTGCATATATATCCCTGTGTAATAAAAATTTTATTTGCCGGATATTTCGCCAGTAATTCCATCAGCTTTGAACGAATGAGTTCCAGCTGGGGTTCATCTTCTTCATCAATCTGCATGAATTCCAAAGCCGGCAACAACACATGCTGTATTCCCTGCTCCTCCAGATAAACACTGAACAGTTTTGTTGAAAGTAATTCTCCCTGGGCAAGGATATCTTTATTCAGGGCTTCACTAAAGGAAATACGCAGAATGATACGAAGGAATTCAAAATGTTCACGGATGATTGATATGGCATGTTCGCGGGCTTTTTCTGAATTCAATAACTGCTGAACAAAATCATGATAATGATTGCTGAGTTTGCTGATTAATTCACCGGCATTCTCTCTTTCAAAGCGGGCGGCGGACTGGCCAATTTCCACGAGTGCATTCGTTGTACCACTCAGTGCACTTAAAACAACGATCTTATTTTCCGGATCAGCTGTAATGAGTTTTGCCACTTCATGCATACGCTCCGGTTTACCTACTGAAGTGCCTCCGAATTTCATAACTTTCATGCGATCCATTTTTGGGACCGCAAATATACAAACGAAAACGCCACCATGGTTTTTAACCGCAGTGGCGTTTGCTATAAAAGTTTTTCTTTATTTTTTAATGATCTTCTGGTTGTACAGGTTGTTATTTACCATGACCTGGATAATGTAGATTCCTCTTGGAAGATTTCCAAGCTGATCAACCATGATACTGTTATTACCATTTGATATGGTGAATGATTTGGTAAGAATCTGTCTTCCTGAATTATCAATCAATCGCAACATACCGTTATCCGGTTTGGCTGCATATAAATTCAGGATAGCATAGTTATCTACCGGGTTAGGATACACTGAGAAACTATTCTCAGGCTGATCCAGTTTCACAGGAATGATTTTGCTGTAAGTATATTTTCCGTCATTGTCTACAACGCGGAGACGGTAATAAATTATATTACCATTGATATTATACAACTGGTCATTGATGCTGTAAAAATGGGTCGGATCCAATGAACTGCTGGCATCTATTTGAGTAACTCCAATAAAGTTTATACCATCCGAACTTCTTTCCACTTCATAATAAGAAGCATTGATTTCTTCTGTAGTTGCCCATGCAACTTTTACATTGTTGGAAGAAACATAGGTTGCACTGAAATCCAGAATGGTTACAGGAAGAACAGTTGACTGACAGAGCTGCATTTTCGGAGGAAGCTGTGCAAAAGGGAATGTTTGTGTAAGAACACCTACAAATCCATCACCCGCACCAAAAGTGGATATTCCGGAAGTACCAGTACTTATGCCGGCTGTTCCCTGGTTAACAGAAGATGCGATATTCAATGCAGCATTTGAAAAAATTACTCCGCCGCCACCACCACCCCCCGGACCATGCTGGGTTGCTCCCACTGCTAAAGGATTATTACTTCCGCCATTTCCGCCATTGGCAGTAGCTGTAATTCCGGCTTGTCCGCTATTTGCAAAAATCAATATGCTACCACCTGCACCGCCACCACCCGATCCATCGATCTGAACGGTACTATTTCCTGTTAGACCATTTGCATTGATAATTCCAACTCCAATAATTGTTGTTGAATTAATAATAACCATCCCACCTCCGGTTGCACCACTGCTTGCGTTACCTCCAGCTGGTATACCAGTTCCGTCATTATTCGAACCGCCGCCACCGCCGCCACCCATGATCAGGCGGTTTGGAGCATAATAAGTTACTATAGGAGTATAGGTTTGAAATGCAGTACCTCCACGGCCACCGGTGAATCCAAAAGAAAACCAGCCATTACCACCCAATCCACCCGCACCACCATTTCCACCACCACCACCACCGGCATTCTGATCATTAGCTGAAGGATCACTGTCTGTAGCTCCTCCACCCGCATTCCCAGGTGCACCACGACAATAACTACCTCCGGGATAACCTTCCACAACATTATCTACAACTGCATTATTAAAATATACATATCTCGGCGTACCAGCAATCCCCTCACCTTTACTTGCATCTGCAAGAATAGATGATGGTTGATAAAAGTCGTTTTTACTTAACCCTGGTGTTGTTCCGCGTAATTTAAACGTTGCGCCTCCGCGAAAACCAGCTCCTGATGCGTTAATAGTTTTACCATTGAAGTCGAGTTGATTCACAGCACTTATTACTGTTACTCCTCCGGTTGATCCATTCCAAAATGGAGTCGTAATGGTTGCACCCAATTGAATATTAAAATGTGTTGACACCCGGATTACCTGGTAAGTATATTGACCAGTTGCTCCGTATGGTGCGTAGGAATAATTATAAGTAAGTCCTGATGCGATATTTAATACACCTCCACCAACAGGAACCGCATTCGTAGCTACTGCAAATTCCATATTCCCGGCCACCAGATTGGTCGTAATCAAACCTGCTCCCTGGCCGCTCATATTAGCTCCATAAAGCGCACTTGTTGTTGAGCCTGGCAAAGTTATTTGTGCTCCCTGCATTTGGATTATCAAAACGATATCACCAGTGGCAATAGGTATATTTCCAAAATTTGCACCTGCACCGATTGCACCCAAAGTGATTGAAGTAGCACCGGCGGCAACAGTTGCCTGTGTACCCGGATAATAAGTATTTTCATTGTTCATCAGTACGGTTGTACCGATCGTAGGACAATTCTGAGCCTGCAGCACAAATCCATTAAGAATGATGAAAACAGCCAGTATAACGGCCTTAATTCCACGCAGCTGCATAGTCTCCCTGCCTGAAGCCTGTATCGCCTGAGCGATCGACTCCGCTTTATTTTTACTGTAAGATTTTACAGTGTTTGGGTAAACTTTTTTCATAGACACGGTTTTTGACACCTTAAGGGTTCCAATTGGCATACCAATTCAAAAAACCCTGATCCTGAGGGAATTAACTTTCAAATTTGAAAGAGTTTTTCCCATTTAGAGAATGCCATTCCTATATTGGATTTCCTTCGCCATTTACGTCTGGCAGAAGTAAGTGTATTAACTTAGATCAAGGCTGAATTATTGCGTTTTTGGGAAATAATCGCTATAGTCCCGGAGCCGGGATTTTGAATCTGTCAGCCAATTTATTGAGCTCATCAACTACGCTGCCCATGAGAGGAATACCATTTTTCATTCTGTCAGTTTCCATGAACCTTTCCGGATCGCCGGGAACCAGCACCTTCTCGAAACCCTTCACAGGATTCGCATTTCTAAAACGTTTAAGCCACTGGTCCATATCTTTTTTAAATGCATATGATTCCCTGAATGCGTCAATTCGCATGGCACCAAAGAAATGTCCGATACCTTTACCCGGCATATTTTCCGGTACCGGTATAAATGCCGGAAAAGGCGGTACCCAGGGACCATAATTCGCACCACTTAATACACCTGAAAAAATATCCACGATGGCGCCGAGAGCGTACCCTTTGTGGCTGCCATGTTCAAAGTCACCACCCAGCGGCAATAAGGCACCGCCAGATTTCAGCTCATGAGGATTGGTAGAAATTTTCCCTTCCTTATCCTGTATCCAGCCTTGCGGTGCTTCCTGATTTTTCCTTTGCAGAATTTCAAGTTTTCCATTCGCAGCGGTTGTGGTTGCCATATCTGCAACAAAAGGTGGTTCATTACCTGCAGGTATGGCTACGCAAATGGGATTGGTTCCTAAAAGTCTCTCGATAGAAAATGTAGGCGATACAAGCGCACTGGCATTTGTCATCACAATCCCGATCATTTCTTCATCGAGCGCTTTCATGGCATGCTGTGCTGCTATTCCAAAATGATTGGAGTTTCTGACTGCGATCCAGCCGCTGCCCACATTTTTTGCCTTGCCGATGGCAAGATCCATTGCAAACGGAGCTACAACAAGTCCCAGGCCTTTATCGCCATCCACGACACCGGTGGATGGTGTTTCATGTACCAGTTTAATATCAGGCCTGGTATTCGCACGACCGGCATCCCATAATCTAACGTACCCGGTTAACCGCGCAATGCCGTGCGAATCAATTCCACGCAAATCGGCCCGGAGCAATCCTGTTGCTGCCAGCGCCGCATGTTCTTCGCCGGAACCTATACTTGCAAATACTTTTTTTGTAAACCTCCAGAGCTGTTCATATTCAAAAGATTTTTCCATGCATCGTTATAATAATTTATCTGCGAGTTTCATATTCACCGGATCCCAGCGTATGATCTTATTCTGAAAATAACTTTCATTCGCTGCGAGGCAGGGAGCTGCCGCTCTGAATCCAAATACGGGATCTTCGATGACAGGTGTTCTGTTACGCACACCTTCAAAGAAATGCCCGAAATGTTCAACGTCTGCATTAAAATCATCCGGCGCTCTGAAAACAGTATCCGGCTCTGTCTGATCTTTCTGATCAGCGTCTGACCATTTCTGATTGTATGCTTTCAATAATTCATCCTGCATTTTTTTAGGATAAGTTTCAAGTGCATCCCAGCCACCAATACCCGGAGCTTTCGACATTTTATGATGACGAATGGAATATCCGTCTCCTTCAAGCGTCAGCACACCTTCAGATCCTATGAACTGGGTTCCTTCTGATTCACTGTTACCGCTGATAAAATCCACCCGAAGCATAACCTGAAATTCCGGATGATCCGCTGTTTTTGGATATTGCATGACGCCTGCCATCACATCGGGTACATCGCGGCCATCCTGCCAATAACAGGTTTGTCCGGATGCATATATTTTTTCAGGTCCTTTTGAATTGGTGATTACATTGATTCCCGTTAAAAGATGGACAAAAAGATCACCTGCCACACCCGTTCCAAAAGCACGGTAATTCCTCCACCAGAAAAACTTTTTCGGATCGTAGGGTTCATCTTTCATTCCCGTGATATATCGTTTCCAGTCGACAGTCGCTGCTGAAGCATCGGTCGGCATGGTATATTCCCAGGCACCCAGGGCACTCTGCCTGTCGAAATTCGCAACCACCATGGCCAACTGACCGATGGCACCATTTTTTATAGCTTCGCGGGCTTTAAGAACCCCCAGACTGCTTGCCCGCTGACTGCCGATCTGCATGGTTTTGTTGCTTTTTTCCCAGGCCTCGATCACTCCCTGTCCTTCACTGATTTCATGCACCATCGGTTTTTCACAATAGACTGCCTTACCTTCTTTCAGGGCATCGATAGAAATGCGCGCATGCCATAAATCGGCGGTCGCAATAATGACGGCATCGATATCTTTTCTGTTCAGAATTTCTTTGTAATCGGCAGTAACCTGAATATTATTTCCGTATAATTCTTTCGCTCTTGCAAGTCTTCCGGTATATAAATCCGCTACGGCAACCAGTTCGGTTCCCGGAATCTTTAAAGCTGTATTGGTGTCATTATATCCCATGATACCCATACCGATCGTGGCAATCCGGATTTTATCATTGGGAGAAATTTTTCTTGAATATCCGTCCACCCTGTTCTGCCATTGATCAGCAAAAGCTAATGTGGAATTTGCAGCAGCAAGTGCCAGGGCTGTGCCACTCATCTGCTGAATAAAATGACGACGTGAAGAAGAACCTTTCATATGGATTTTTTAAGATGAGGCAGGAAGTTAAGAAAAGAAAATGTCACCCCGGCGGAGCCGGGATGACATTCATTACTTGAGTAATTAAAAAGGAAGGTCGTCTATTGGTGCGGCCATTTCTCCAGTAGCAGGCACGCCCGATGTATTGCCGGAAGAACCTGAATTATAACTGTCATTTCCTCCAGTTTCATTGGTATTGCGGCTTCCCAGCAATTGAACTGATAAAACCCGGAGCGTTAGTGAAACACCCTGGGTGCCATCTGATTTCTGATATGTGCGCAGATCAGGTATCCCTTCTGCATATACCTGGGTTCCTTTTTTCAGATAAGGCGCGATCGCTGTTCTGTCCGTCCAGTAAGCACAATCCACCCACACTGTTTTCTCTTTCTGATTTCCCTGTGCATCCCGGAATTTCTCCGTATGCGCCACATTGAAATTGATCACATTTTTACCATTCACGAGATTGGTCACGCAATCTTTTCCAAGATTTCCGATGACTTGCATTTTGATCATAACTTAAAATTTAGCTGCGTACTTAATAATTGTTTATAAGGCAATTTACAGGTTTTGAGAGGCCTGTAAAATACTATTTTCAGGGAATAAGTATCTTTGACGCTATGAGCAGAAAAGGAAAGGTTCTGGTGGCCATGAGCGGAGGTATCGACAGTACCATCACTGCCCTCATGCTGAAGGATCAGGGTTACGAAGTGATTGGCATTACGATGAAGACCTGGGACTATGCCGGCTCGGGTTCATCCAAAAAAGAAACCGGTTGTTGTAACCTGGACAGTTTCAATGATGCCCGTATGGCAGCTGTTCAGCATGGCTTTCCGCATTTTGTACTGGATATCCGGGATGAGTTCGGCACAGCCGTAATCGACAATTTTGTTGAAGAATATCTCGCAGGGCGTACTCCCAATCCCTGCGTCATGTGCAATACGCATATTAAATGGCGCGCCCTGCTGAAAAGAGCGGATGCACTGGATTGCGAGTTTATCGCCACGGGTCACTATGCATTCATACATCAGCATGAAAATGGACGATTTTTCCTCAGCAAAGGCGTAGATGAACAAAAAGATCAGAGCTATGTGTTATGGGGACTGCAGCAGGATCTGCTCAGCCGAACCATGCTTCCACTCGGAAAATATAAGAAACCTGAAATCCGTCAGATGGCCATTGATTACGGTTATCCGGAACTGGCAAAGAAAAGTGAGAGTTATGAAATTTGTTTTGTACCGGACAATGACTATCGCGGATTTCTGAAAAAGAAAATACCCGGACTTGAAACTACTGTTGAAGGAGGTCATTTTGTTGATGCAGGAGGAAATATTATCGGCAATCACCGCGGTTATCCATTTTATACAATCGGCCAGCGTAAGGGTCTTGATATTACATTCGGGAAACCGGTATATGTTACCGCCATTCACCCTGAAAATAATACCGTTGTACTTGGAGACGAAAAAGATCTCGAAGGAAGGTCGCTTATGGTGTCCGGGCTGAACCTGCAGAAATACGAAACAGTTCCGGAAGGGATGGAAGTAATTACAAAAATCCGATATAAAGATAAAGGAGCGTTGAGCAATATTTATGCAGAAGGAAATAAATTACGCGTGCATTTTTATGAACCGGTAAAAAGTATCGCACCCGGACAAAGCGCCGTTTTTTATGAAGGCGATGACATTATCGGAGGTGGAATTATCACTTCAAAACTTAATTGAGATATGGGTTATGGGATATGAGTTATGAGAGCATTTGATCTTAACTCATAATTCATAACCCATATCCTATATCCTATATCCCATAACTCAATTAATAATGAAACAACACTATTACAAAACCAACCTCCGATGGACCGGCAATACAGGTAAAGGCACCGAGAGTTACCGCGGATATGAAAGAGCACATACTATTTCAGTAGAAGGAAAACCTGTCCTCGAAGCTTCTTCAGATCCATCCTTTCGGGGTGATAAATTAAAATACAATCCTGAGGAAATGTTTCTGGCATCTCTCTCCTCCTGTCATATGCTCTGGTTTCTTCATTTTTGTTCGGTAGCATCCATTATTGTTTTGGATTATATTGATGCGGCCACAGGAACGATGCTTGAATCAGATGATGGCAATGGAAAATTCTCAGAGGTTATTTTGCATCCGGTGGTCAAAGTGAAAGAAGAATGGATGATAGAAAAAACGGCTGCTCTCCACGACAAAGCACATCATTTTTGTTTCATTTCAAACTCAGTTAATTTCCCGGTGCGCCACGAAGCAGTTGCGAATTTTTCTTCCTGATCCAGTTTAATCTTATACACTTTATTAACAACAAAAAAATGGCCAATGGTCTGCTCCTCGCATCGACCATCGACCTCTCGGGCTTAAGGGTACTTTTTTACTAATTATTAATTATCAATTATTAATTACTCGTTTGTCGTTCAGCGTTCAGCGTTAAGCGTTAAGCGTTAAAAAGTGGATTCAGTAACCAGTTATAAACCTGGCTTCCAACATTTAAAAGGGGGTTAGAGCTGGGCTTCGGCGTCTTCTCCACATATTCAGATCCTTCTACCCTCACTTTAACAGCAACCACATTATTTTTTTCAAAAGAACCAGATAATTGCATTTTAAGCTTGGCACAGGTCAATTCTTCCAGTGACCATATTATAGTAGCAACTCCGGTTATTTTAAGAAAGAAATCTTTTCCTTTTTTAAAGAAGTCCAGTTTCGCAGGCATTTCCCTTGAAAAAGACTCAATAATTTGTGTAGGCCTTGGAATAATGAACCAAATATTTCCTTCTCCATCTACTTCAGTAATACGTGCAATATGTGTAGGTAAATTAACCAGTGCATTTGATTCAGACATAAATAATGCATTTTCAAGTTCCTTTATCTTTTCACTTAAAAATGCTAATGGTATATCCTGTATCATGTTTGGTAAGTTTGACTGAATATTTCAATCGCCATACCAAAACGGGAGGATCTGAAACTGAATGTTTTGCAGATTGGCAGGTGTTATTTTCTTCCGAATTTGGGATAATTTTTCCTGAAAAGGTTTTTCAGAATAAAGAATCAATAAAAGGGTCAGTATAATCTTTTATGAATGCCAGGATATTTTCCGGGAAGGGAAAATCATTGCGGTTATGCATAGTCGTTAGCACGACAGATTTCATTCCCGCACGCACTGCAGCTTCAACGCCTTTCGGCGCGTCTTCGAATACCAGACAGCCGGATGGTTCTATATGTAATAATGCAGCAGTCTTTAAAAAAGTTTCTGGATCAGGTTTACTGATCACAACATCTTCAGCACTTACAATCGCACTGAAATATTTTCTTATATTCAGATTATCCAGTACAAAATCTATATTAAAAGGTATGGCCGCCGAACCAATGGCCATGGGAATTTTTTTCTCCCAGGCTTTATCCAGGAGTTCCGGGAGACCCTTTATCAACCGGAGATAGGGCAGATAGGCTTTCTGATATCTTTTTTCCTTTTCGCGCGACCAATATTCCATTTCATCTTCAGAAAATTTCCCCTTCCCAAAAACACGATCCAGTAATTCCGAGTTTTTACCATACATCTGACTTTTTACCTGTTCCGGGCTAAGTCCCGCTTTCAGATCGTTATTAAGTATTTCGCTCCAGGCCCTCAAATGAAATTCCATATCATTGATCATCGTACCATTGAGATCAAATATAAGCGCGCGCGGAAAAGTCTGCATAGGCATCTTTAAATAATAGCAATGCCACTGTCAGAGTCTGTCTCCGGAACAGTGGCATGCAGGGATCGTGATTATCAGATTATTTTATTGCTTTTCGAGTTTAACTGTTTGATTATAGCTGTCTCCTTGTATGCGCAGAATATACATTCCACTGCTTACGACGGATGGCTGCAGGTTAACAAAATTATTACCGTTTTGTGCCTGGTATGACTGGGTGATATAGGTCTTACCCAGCATATCGGTGACTGTTAGAATCAAATTCTGCGGCCTGGATATATTTATTTTCAGGCGGATCTGGTCACTGAACGGATTGCTGTAAATCACCAGGGCCTGGCTGCTATTGTCGGTAGTTACAGGAATTGCTTTACTGTAGGTAAACTTACCATCCAGGTCAACCATTTTCAGGCGGTAATAACCGGTCCCGTTAATGGGCGTTTTGTCGGTAAGGAAATAATTAGTGGTGGTAGACGAAAAACCTTTCGCCTTCACTGTGCCGATACTTGACCAGGTTGCCTGGTCACTGCTTCTTTCCACATCATAATAATTTGAATTTTCTTCCTGAGAAGTTGCCCAGCTAATCTTAACCGAACCGTCGTCATTTTTGGTTGCAAGAAACTGAACCAGTTGCACAGGTAAAGTAGTGGATACTTTAAAAATAATTCCATAAGTGGGATCTGCACTGGTAGTTGCGGGACCATTAATAACTCCAAAATTACAACCTGCCGGTCCGGTACAATTAATGTTATAAAATGCAAATCCGTTATTCGCGTACCCAATACCTTCTCCGTTGAGTACATAAGAATAACTCCATCCTCCAACCGGAGCGGATAGAATACTATAAATACCTGCGACTTTGGGTAAAAACGTGGGGCCATTGGCAAAATCAAGATGCGGTCCTACGACAGTATTTCCTATATCATTATTGGCATTTATGACAGTAAAATTATTTGCAAGCTGGATAGAAGAAGCTGCATCAATATCTACCTGGTCGTTGACAAGAAATGTTTCAACACTGGTCGGATCATTTCCCAGTGTTACGATAACACCAAAAAGCTGGAGGTAAGTATTGACAGACAAAGTAGTCGTTCCATATATGTTTATGGAGATCCCGTTAATTACAACATCATTTAAGTAAGTGCATCCTCCACAGTTGTGTGTCGGATCCGAACTGGCTCCGTTTTGCACCATGGAAACGTCCGAATTAATATTTATTATGCAATTGTTACATGGATTGGGTGGCTGAAGTCCTGCCTGCCAGTAACGTATATCATCCAAAGTGTAATGTGACGGATTAGATGTAATTGAGTTGTAGGTTATCTGCCCTTGCGAAGTGAACGAAACAAAAAGAAATACCACAGCAAAAATCTGAATGTAAAATTTTTTCATAATCATTAGTTAATCGGTTCGTCAGTAATGCACAGAAAATTTCCGGGACGATTTTATACAAAGGCATGCAACAGATATGGAATCTTCTTTCGGAGGGTCGAATCAGGCCTTTAAATGGATGGGATTTTTAAAAAGTGTGTTTCTAAGGATATGTATGTAACAAAAATAGGATTCTCCCATGAATTAAAAGCGAAGGACATGGAATTTTATCTACATTTTTCAATCTATTTCATTTCGTGTAAAAAATTGCCGGTCCAAAGCGTAAATAATTGAGACGCAGATCGTAAAATTCCTAAGGGTTTTCTCTTATTGATTTATTTCCGGATGGTCATTGAACAATATGAAGACAGGGTATACCATCCGTTTTGAATGTTACCCTGTCGTTAGAAGCCAGGATTTATTTCCGGTTTTTCGATTTCTTAGATTGCAGTCTGAATTTTATTGCTTCTCCAGTTTAACTGTTTGATTATAACTGTCTCCCTGTATATGCAGGATATACATTCCACTGCTTGCAATGGAAGGTTGCAGGTTGACAAAGTTATCTCCGCTTTGTGCCTGGTATGACTGGGTGATATAGGTTTTACCCAGTATATCGGTGACTGTTAGAATCAAATTCTGCGGCCTGGATACATTTATCTTCAGACGTATCTGGTCGCTGAACGGATTACTGTAAATTACCAGGGCCTGGCTGCTGTTGTCAGTAGTTACAGGAATTGCTTTGCTGTATATGAATTTACCATCCAGGTCAACCATTTTCAGGCGGTAATAACCGGTCCCGTCGATGGGTGTCATGTCGTTCAGGAAATAATTACTGGTGGTGGTCGAAAAACCTTTTGCTTTTACAGTACCAATGCTTGCCCATGTTGACTGATCGCTGCTTCTTTCCACATCATAATAATTCGAATTTTCTTCCTGTGAAGTTGACCAGCTGATTCTTACTGAGCCATCATCGTTTCTGGTAGCGAGGAATTGAACTAAAACAACGGGAAGTGGTGTAGATCCTGTGAATATCAGGCCAAATGTAGGATCCAGCGTCGTAACTGCCGGTCCAAATACTAATCCGGCTCCACAGGTACCGGGAGAACCTGCCACATAGGGCAGGCAGTTTAAGCCATAATAAGGATTTCCATTAGGGGTATATGGTGCGGTTGACTTACCAAGTCCATTGACATCCAAAGTCCAGGTATAATCGAAACCATTCGCATCCGGTGGAATGATGGCATAAAGTCCCGGGCTGACACTGGGATTTCCTGCAGGAAAATCAGTGTGGGGACCCGCAATGGGAAGACCAATATTAGTCGCGTCAATCTCAGTGAGGTTATTGGCTAATATTACCGCCGAGCTGCCATTCAGGTCTACCTGGTCATTTAATTTTATGTTTTCCGTAGAAACCGGATCATTTCCAATAGTAATACTGGAATTGAATAGTTGAACGTATGTATTAAAAGTAAGCGTTGTATTGCCATAAGCATTAATGGTACTGTTATTTATCAACACGTCATTCAACCAGATACCATCGCTGCCGCTGAAATTAATATCCACCCAATAGTTGCTTGAGAGATTGGTCGATGTTGGAAATGCGGGAACTCCACCATAAGTATAAACACCGTTGGGGTCCGGCGTTCCATCCTGCAATGCAGTTAATACGCCATTGGTAACACCCGAAGTAGCAAAATATGAATGATCTGCCAGATAATTTCCATCTGAAAAGTAAACAGCTATAACATAGGTGGTTCCAGGTACGGCTGTAAAGGGAATTGCGAAATCCTGGGTCTGCCACCCGCTGGCCGTTTCACCGGTAAAGTTTACGGTCCTGATGACACCACCCGTATTGTCGTATAAAATTCCGGTATGCGGTCCGTTCATACCCGGCATTTTGTAAAACCTGGCCCCGTTTATACTGCCAGCTACAGAAGCTTGAAATCTCATACCCAGCGTAACCGGTAAATCATTAAAAACTCCGCTCACAGGAGTCTGGCTGGTAAATACTGCAGAAGCCACCGGATTCACAGCAGTACTGAATCCGCAACATTTGACCATGGTAACACTCGAAAATATTTTTATCGTACAATTATTACAGGGATTAGGGGGTTGAATTCCTCCCTGCCAGAAACGTACATCATCTAATGTGTAATTAAAAGGATTCGAAGTGATCGAATTATATACCTGGCCCTGTGAAAAAATTGTAGTAAGTAATATGACTGAAGTAAAAACCGGTGTGTAAAATTTTTTCATAAACAATAATTGATTAATCAGTTGTTATCTTTTATGATTATACAGTTCTTATCTTTTACCGGAATATTTTCAAGGAGGATTTTAATCAACAGGAAAGGAAGCGAAATAAAATCAGTTTTCGAAGGGATGAATCAGGACTTAAACCACCTGTTAAATACCATCAATTCTTTTGCCAACTCCTATAAAATGAAAGGAATAAAGCAATTTCTTAATCATACTAAGGGTTTACTCTTAGAGATTTATTTATGAAACTTTTATTGGCCTAAAGACAGGCGTCGAGAAATGCAGTTTTAATGGCAACAGAAAATGGGGAAGACTGGTCTGTCATTCGTTCAGGATGCCATTGAACCATAAGGAGCCAGGACTTATTCAGAGGATCTTTCCACTCCATGGCTTCGACGATGGAGGGTTCGCTGTATGCCGAAATTTTAAGGAGATCGCCCGGCTTGTCGACCGACTGGTGGTGTGCGGAATTTACGGTGCCCAGTTCCAGTCCGCAAATATTAAAGAGAAGGGTGTTGGGGATTACCCGGATAAAATGTGTCTGATCCACCCCATTTTTTTTACCATGTGCGGTAGATGAGAGTACGACCGGAATATCAGGAACCAGGGTTCCTTCGAGGAAAACATTGATCAGCTGAAGTCCCCTGCAGATTCCGAGAACTGGTTTTTTTGATGAAAATGCCTTAGCGATCACCTGGTATTCAAACTGGTCTCGTTCCGGAATGATTTCTTTTAGCCCATAATCCAATTCAAATTCAGGCTTACCATATAATTTGGGATGCAGGTCTTCTCCGCCACTGAAAATCACTCCATCACATTCGTCCATTTCATCCGCGTTTTTATTATACAAACTCAGTTTTACAACTTTGACGCCAGTTTCCGATTCCACCCATTTGCGGTAATTTTCGAATTTCCTACAATCGGTAATGCCAATGAGCATAATTATTAATTATCAGTTATTAATTATTAATTGTTTTAATAGGAATTTACACTCCCATACTCCCATACTCCCATACTTTCCTTACAGGTGCAAAGTAAAGACCGATCCTTCATTTTCGACAGATTGAACCTGGATATTTCCCTTATGCAGGAGAAGGATCTGCTGGCATAGACTGAGACCGATTCCACTGCCGTTTTTCCTGGTACTGAAGAAAGGAATAAAAATCCGGTCCATCAGGGAAGCCGGAATCCCGCAACCGTTGTCTGCCACTTTTATATTGATCTTACTGCTTCCTGCCGCCGAAAATGCAGAAAGCTGGATCCTTGGTTTGGGTTTGTCCTTCACGGCTTCAATTGCGTTCACCAGTAAATTGATCAGTACCTGTTCAATCAGTGTTGCATCGAGTTCGTATGACAGATCCGGATTTTGTAAAATGATTTCCAGTTCCACATTTTTCTGTTCAAGGGTTGGCAACATGAGTTGATGCAAATTTTCAAACATGTCACGGAGGTATACTTTTTTTACTGTCGGAGAAATGATTTTATTGAGATTCCTGTATGTTTCTGCAAATTTCAAAAGCCCTTCACTCCTTCTTCTGATCGTTTCGATTCCCAGTTCAAGGTCTTCCACAGCTGCCGGTTGCTCCAGCATAAAATCAGTGGCTTTCTGTAAACGGCTCAGCATGGTATCTGCGAGAGAAGAAATCGGTGCCACGGAATTCATGATTTCATGGGTCATTACGCTGAGTAGTTTTTGCCAGGCTTTTGCCTCTGTTTCATCCAGCGCTTCGTTCACATTCTGAAACGCAGCCAGTTTGTAGGTTTTATTGTCTGTCTGAAATCCGGTAGCGGATGCCAGCACTTTTACAATACCATTATCTTTTGAGATAGAAAGAATCTTGCCGGCACCGGGTTGCAGCTGATTGATTTCCTGGAAAAGGTAAACGTCTCTTTTTTCCAGGGAATGAAGAGTTTTCAGATATGGAATTCCGAGAATTTTTTTTAGGGAATCATTCATCCATACCACGTCCCCGCTTTCCACTTCATAAGAAAGAATACCTGTTTCAACCAATTCCAGAATTTTCTGAAGATAGAGATATTGGGTTTCTTTTTCACGGCTGATCACTTTAAAAGTGCTGTTGATATCATTGAACCCTTTTCGCATGGTTTTCAGTTCATCCGGTGCATGGCTTACATCAAAATGCCTGGAGAAATCACGATAGTGAATGGATTCAACGAACTGTTCGAGTTCATCCTGGGTTTTTCTGAAAAAACGGTAGAAATCAGAAAACTGCCAGGCAATAACCGGTACGAGGATAATGAGATAAATATACTGGGCCTGAATTACGGTGATGGATGCCAGGCAGAGCACCAGGAACATGAAAATAACGCGGACAAGTATGCGAAGTTCGAAACGTTTAAACATGGTTGACGGTTGACGGATGACGGTTGGCCGTTGGCGTTAGGCGTTACGCTTTAAGCGTTAAATATCATATTTGCTGAGCCTGCGATAAAGTGCTGTGCGTGTAAGGCCCAGTTCTCGCGCAGCGCGCGATATGTTTCCCTGATGCTTTTCAATTACTTTCAGAATGGTGTTTTTCTCAATGGTGCTTAGTGTGAAATTACTATCATCCTCCTCAGCCATTTCCTTAACGGTTTCCAAAGGTGAAAAGATGATATCTTCTGCCCGTATCTGATCTCCTTCACACATGATCACAGCTCTTTCTATACTGTATTGAAGTTCCCGCACATTTCCCGGGAAATGATAGGCTCTGAGTTTTTCAATGGCTTTATTATCCAGTTCCAGGGAGCGTTTCAGATATTTACCCGCATACATCAGCGCAAATTCCCTGGCAAGTGGCGGAATATCGTCCGGTCTTTTTCTGAGCGGAGGCATGGTGATCTCCACGGTGTTGATACGGTAGATGAGATCTTTCCTGAATCTCATTTCGTTGGCCAGTTCGGAAATGGGCAGGTTGGTGGCACAGATCAGGCGGATATCCACCGGAATCAGCAGGTTGGATCCCAGTCTGGATACCTGCCTGTTTTGAATTACCGACAGGAGTTTGGCTTGTTGCTGAAGTGTTATATTCCCGATTTCATCCAAAAATAAAGTACCGCCGGAAGCCATTTCAAAACGGCCCGTGCGATCATCACGTGCATCTGTAAACGCCCCTTTTTTATGTCCGAATAATTCACTTTCGAATAATGTTTCGGTCAGTGCGCCCACATCAACTTTTACAAATTGCTTTGCAGCCCTCCCCGATCTTTCATGAATCATGCGGGCCATGAGATCTTTTCCGGTACCGTTTTCTCCCATGATCAGGATATTGGCGTCTGTCGGAGCAATTTTTTCGACTTTACTCAATATATCTCTCATCGGGGCTGACTGACCAATAAATGGCGTTTGACCCTGACCTGCGGGTGCATCATAAGATTTGGAAGGTACCGAGCCATCTTTTTTCTGCAGCGTTTCACGTATTGTAGCCACCAGCTTTTCGTTATGCCATGGTTTCACGACAAAATCCAAAGCACCCTCTTTCAGGGATCTGACCGCCAGGTCAATATCACCATAAGCAGTTATCATAATCACTGAGGCTGCTGCGTCCCATTCCCTTATCTTGCGCAACCAATACAATCCTTCGTTTCCCGTATTGATGGCACTGTTAAAATTCATATCCAGCAAAATCAGGTCAAAATGATTTTTATATAATATTGACCTGATATTTTCGGGGTTTTTTTCTGTGAGGACCTCCGCGGCTTCTGTTTTTAAGAGCAACCGTACAGCGGTCAGAATATCCACGTCATCATCAATAACCAGGATACGCGCATTTTTTAAAACCATAGCCGTTAAAAATATTCATGCGAAGATGCAACAAAACAATGCCACAAGTTTACTATAAGATAAGATGGTGACAATTAATTTTTTAAACATAACCGGGTCCGAAAGGCCTGTATCGAAACCGAACAGTTCCTGTATCAGAAACGACCGGGATGACCTTCTCACTATTTATAAATTGTTGTAAATCATATTCCTTAGGTTCTGGCACGTGGTTGCATTTATGGTTTCGTATTTTCAAAGTTTCAGCTATGATTATATCACCGGGTATTTTCATACCGGGTGCTTTTATAAAAAATATTTCAAGCAATGGTAGACAGGGTTATCAAGAAAAAGAGATGGTCGACGAAGAGACTTCTGACAATCGGCGGTATTACCGCCCTTGTATTGCTGGCTTTTGGCAGTTATTATTTTACTTCCGGCAAAAGCCGCCTGAATGTGGATCTTGACAGAATCACGATCGCCACTGTAACGAAGGGACCTTTCCAGGAGACCATCCCGGTAAACGGGGTCGTTCTGCCCATCAGCAGTATTTACCTTGACGCAACAGAAGGCGGCCGGGTGGAGGAAAAATATGTGGAAGACGGCACTTTTATGAAGAAAGGTGAACCCATACTCCGGTTATCCAACACGGATCTTGAACTCAGCCTGGCTAACCAGCAGACTTCAGTATATACCCTGCTTTCTAATATGCGCCTTTCCAGCGTAACCGCCCAGCAGAATACCGTCAATAAGCTTACCAGCCTGGCAGATGTTGAAAGTTTTTACAGAGAAGCAGAAAGGGTATATACACTGGACCAAAAGCTATACGCCCAGAAAGCCATTGGTTATCAGGAATTTAAACAGTCAGAAAACAACTATAATTATTACCTGCAGAAAAAACAACTTACCCAGCAGATTCTTAAACAGGATTCTGTTTCTGTAAACCAGCAGGCATTGCAGGATAAGCAATCTTATGAAGGAGCCCAGAAAACACTGGCTATTCTGAGCAAAAAAGTAGGTGACCTGATCGTGAGATCGCCGGTTGAAGGACAACTGACTTCACTGGATGCGGAAGTGGGGCAATCCAAGACTGCCGGCACTCGTTTGGGACAGATTGACGTGTTAACCGGTTTCAAAGTTCGTGTTGACGTGGACGAACATTATATCTCCAGAGTATTCAACGGACTTATGGGCAAATGGACAAATGGCGACACGACTTATGATCTTAAAATTTTTAAAGTATATACTGTATCTACGGGAGGTCACTTCCAGGTGGATATGCAATTCGTTGGGCCGGCTCCAAAAGGGATCCGGCGCGGTCAGACTTTACAGATCCTACTGGCACTCAGTGAAGAAAAAGTGGCTGTTCTTGTTCCCCGCGGAGGTTTCTATCAGCAGACGGGTGGCAACTGGATATTTAAGGTGAGTGAAGATGGTAAAACTGCATTCAGGGCCGATATACAACTGGGCAATCAGAACCCGGAATATTATGAAGTGTTGGGTGGATTGCAGCCGGGAGATAAAGTGGTGACCAGCAGTTATGAAAATTATGGAACCATGCAGGAGCTCATTCTCAAAAAATAATTCTCAATCACAGTATAAAGTAAAAAACAATGATAAAGATTCACGATCTGGAAAAGATCTACAGAACAGAAGAAGTAGAAACCATCGCCCTCAATAAGCTTTCATTCCAGGTGAATGAAGGTGAATTCGTAGCCGTGATGGGTCCGTCTGGTTGCGGTAAGTCAACCTTATTGAATATTCTCGGCCTGCTTGACGATCCGGATAGCGGAAGCTTTCTTTTCAACGGTATCGAAGTGGCTGGCTTCAATGAACGCAAAAGGGCCGATCTCAGAAAGAGAAACATCGGCTTCGTGTTCCAGAGTTTCAACCTGATCGATGAACTTACTGTTTTCGAAAATGTAGAACTGCCCCTGATTTACCTCGGCGTTAAAAGTGATGAAAGAAAAAAACGTGTGGAAGAAATGCTGGATAAAATGCAGATCATGCATCGCCGCAATCACTATCCCCAGCAATTATCCGGCGGTCAGCAGCAAAGGGTTGCCGTGGCCCGTGCCGTGGTTAACAAACCAAAACTGATACTGGCGGATGAACCGACAGGAAACCTGGATTCATCCAATGGTAATGAAGTAATGGAATTGCTCACGGATCTGAATGAACAGGGTACAACCATAATCATGGTTACGCACTCAGAACACGATGCCCGGTACAGTCACCGGATCATCCGGATGCTGGATGGACAAACAGTGACTGAGAACATACTTGTTTAAGGCTGACGCCTTAAACAAAGTATGGGAGTATGGGAGTATGGGAGTATGGGAGTGTGGAAGTGTGAGATCAAATGTCAAACCTCAACACTTCCTTAAGAAGGCAGGCGTTATCGGTCAACCGTCGTCGGTCAACGGTCAACGATTATCTATTAATGTATGATTAAGAATTATTTCAAAATCGCGTTCAGAAATCTCTGGAGGCACCGTGTTTTCTCCCTGATTAATATCCTGGGGCTGACGGTGGGGATGACCGCCTGTTTCCTGATTTTTCTATATGTGCGTTTTGAATTAAGCTATGATAAATTTCATTCCAAAGGCGACCGGATATACCGGATCGTATGCGACATCAAAACACCTACAGAAACCATGCATCCGGGAGGTCCGTCCTGGGCCGTGGGTCCTCATCTTATGGGAGGTTTTCCGCAGGTAGAGGCGGCTGTACGAACTACTGATGACGAATTACTCGTGAGAAAAGGCAATGTCAAATTCCAGGAAAAAAATTCTCTGTGGGCTGATTCTTCTTTTTTCCAGGTCTTCGATTTTAAACTGATAAAAGGAAATCCTAAAACAGCACTTAACGAACCGCTCAGCATTGTTTTTTCTGAATCCGCGGTAAAAAAATATTTTGGTGACAAAGATCCCATCGGTCAAACCGTATTACTCACGGGTGATGGATTCACGGCTAAAATCACCGGTGTGATGAAAGATATTCCGGAAAATTCGATGATCAAGGCCGACATGATTGTATCCATGAATACTTTAACCCGCAAACTGAATCCGGGACTCGACGACCAGTGGGGAAATTATGGAAACAGAACGTATGTTCTTTTAAGGCCCGGCGCAAATGCAGCAGCATTTGAAAAACAAATTCCCGCATTCCTGGAAAAAATGAACGGGACCGAAATGAAGCAGTTGAATATGTATCCTACTTTAATTTTGGAAAAATTCAAGGATGCGTATCTGCGTTCAGATCGTAACGATAGTAACTCAGGAAGCATCAAAAATGTTTATATATTTTCCATTATTGCCGTATTTATTCTCCTGATCGCCTGTTTTAATTTTATCAATCTTACTACTGCGCGCTCTGCCGAAAGAGCCAAGGAAGTGGGCATCCGGAAAGTAGTGGGTGCCGGGAAACAACAACTTACCCGGCAGTTTATCGGCGAATCTGTTTTGATTTGCATGATAGCGTTTATTCTTACCATTGCTGTTGCCGCATTGTTACTTCCTTCCTTTAATCAGCTGGCTGGCAAAACACTCAGCAGGGGAGTTTTTGACAATATGAACTTTATTGGTATCCTGTTTCTTGCAAGTATCGGAATCGGAGTACTGGCAGGCATTTATCCGGCACTCGTGTTGTCTTCATTCAAACCGGTCACGGTTCTTAAAGGAAGATTTACAACCGGGACCAAGGGTATTTTACTTAGAAAAGGCCTGGTCATTTCACAGTTCACTATTTCAATCACACTGATTATAGCCACCATCATCGTTTATCTTCAGATGAACTTTATGCGAAACCAGGATCTGGGATTTAATAAAGACCAGATGATGGTGATCAATTCGAACGGTGATCCTGCCAGGGATGCTTTCATGCATGCAGTATCATCCTTACCAAATGTGAAATCTGTTTCCATGTCGTCCAGCGTGCCGGGCGGAGGCAATATGGGAGCTTATTCAAAAATACAAAATGTAAAAGGGGATATGCAGATCGCAAACCTTGATCTATATTTTGTGGACTTCGATTACCTGAAACAATTTGATATAAAAATGGCAGCCGGCCGGAGTTTCTCAAGGGATTTTATGACGGATACCACCCATGCGATGATCCTTAATGAAGCGGCAGTGAAGATGTTTGGATACCGTTCACCAATGGATGCCGTTGGCCGGGATTTTAATCAATGGGGAAGGGAAGGCAAGATCATTGGAGTGATGAAAGATTTTCATTTTAAGTCTTTGCAGGAAGTAATAAAACCACTTTCCATGCGCATTGAACCGAATGGCTGTTCCCTGATTTCAATCAAGGTTTCAGGAAATAATTTGCCGGGAACGATTTCTTCTATTGAGAATAAATGGAACACCCTTATACCTGCGAGGCCCTTCAGTTATTTTTTCCTGGATGAATATTTTGATAAACAATACAAGTCTGAACAGAGATTTGGAAAACTGTTTTTGAATTTCGCCATCCTGGCTATTATTATATCCTGTCTGGGCCTGCTGGGTCTCGCTTCTTACAGTACGATGCAGCGAACCAGGGAAATAGGGATACGGAAAGTGCTGGGTGCATCGGTAGGAAATATTGTAAACCTGCTTTCAAAAGATTTTTTGAGGCTGGTTGGCATTGCCGTTATCATAGCATCACCCATTGCATACTTCTCTATGCATAAATGGTTGCTGGATTTTGCATACAGGATTCCGATTTCGTGGTGGATATTTGTTACAGCTGCCGTGACAGCAACACTTATAGCAATAATTACTGTCAGCTTTCAGGCCATCAAAGCAGCGGTTTCGAATCCGGTGAAAAGTCTTAGGACGGAGTGACGGATGCCGGATGACGGCCAACCGCCAACGGCCAACTGAAAATAAATATTAAACAAATTATGATAAAATTAGAACATATATCAAAGTGGATAAACCAGGGAAATATCCGGAATTTCATTCTGAAAGATATCAACCTGAATATTAAAGAGGGTGAATTCGTTTCTGTAATGGGTCCATCCGGATCAGGCAAATCAACCCTGCTCAATATCATCGGCATGCTCGACACGCCTTCTGAAGGAGATTACGATTTCATGGAACAGGAAGTTTACAAGCTGAAAGAAAAACAGCGTTCCAATCTGTATAAAACACATATCGGCTTTGTATTCCAGGCATATCACCTGATTGATGAACTCACAGTATATGAAAATATTGAAACTCCGTTGATCTATCAGGACGTTAAGACTTCTGAACGCAAGGCTATTGTCGCGGATATTCTCGACCGTTTCCAGATGGTAGGAAAGAAAGATTTGTTCCCTACCCAGCTTTCCGGCGGTCAGCAGCAACTCGTTGGCATAGCAAGAGCGCTTGTTGCAAAACCCAAACTCATACTGGCTGACGAGCCGACAGGTAATCTGAATTCAAAACAGGGAGAAGAGATCATGGAACTTTTTGTACAACTCAATAAACAGGATGGCGTAACCATTATTCAGGTAACACATTCTGAAAAAAATGCCAGCTACGGAAAAAGAATTATTCACCTGCTAGACGGACGCATTGAAAAAACGGTAACCAATTAAAAGAAGAAATGATGAAGCGGTACAGCAGTTGGGTTTTTATTTTTATTCTGATTTTTCATAATTCAGGTTTTAGTCAGGACAGCACAAAATTCCTTTCTATAAAGCAATGTGTTGATCTCGCCATCAAGAATAATCTGCTGGTTCAGCAAAGTCAAATAACGCTGGAAACGAACGGTGTTACATTTAAACAGGCCAAGGATAATTTACTTCCACAGATTAGCGGAACTGTTTCACAGGGGAATAATTACGGAAGGAGCGTAAATTCCACCAATAATACATATGTTGATCAACAGAATAGTTCCGGAAGTTATTCACTCAATGGCAACCTTCTTTTATTCAACGGTCTTCAGCTGCAAAATGCCATCAAACAAAATGCATTGTTCTATCATGCCAGTAAGATGGACCTGCAACAGCAGAAAGATAATATTACCCTGCTGGTATTAAATGCATATCTAACGGTGCTGAGTAGCCAGGAGGCCCTTGGCATTGCAAATAAACAGGCTTCCGTTGATTCGGCCCAGGTGGCGCGCCTTGCAATTCAGAACGAGCAGGGAGCTATCCCCCCTGCAACTTTATCCGATCTACAGGGTCAGTATGCCAGTGATGAGGTAACAGTAGTGAATGCCATCAATGCATTAGAAACTGCAAAAGTGACTTTATTTTCTTATCTCAACGTGCCCTATCAAAAAGACGCGGTGTATGAAATGGTGAATATGAATGCGGATATCAGTGATTTGAATGGCAGTTCAGACAGCATATACCAGGCAGCCTTGCAAACCATTCCAACAATCAAGGCGAATGACCTCCGTGTCCAGTCATTTCAGAAAAGTATTGCAGTTGCCCGAGGTAAAATGTGGCCATCACTTTATTTTTATGGCAATCTGAATTCAAACTATACGAGTATCGCGACGAATACGATTGCGAACAGTTTACCAACACCTGGAAATACCGGAGAGTTTGTTACCATTGGTCCGAACACTTATGACGTACAGGCAAACGGCTATCCGACCGAAAAAACTGCCTTTGTTGACCAGGTAAAAAATAACCGGTTCCAGTCAATCGGTCTGCAACTGAATATTCCGATTCTGAATTATTTATCCTTAAGAAACAACGTGAAAATTGCCAAGTTGAATTATGAAAATGCCAAAATAATTTCCACTTCTTCTCACTACCAGCTGCAACAAATGGTAGAACAAGCCTGGCAGAATCTCCGTTCTGCATACGGACAATACAAGGGTTATGTGGATCAGGTGCGCGCCTATGGGGAGTCGTTCCGTACGGCAGAAATCCGTTTCAATGCTGGTGTACTTACATCCGTGGATTATGTGATCGCAAAGAATAATGTAGACCGCGCCAATCTAAACCTGAGCGCCGCCCGGTATAATTATATTTTCAGAACGAAAATTTTAGAATATTACGAAGGAAGGCTGACTCTTTAAATAGTTATGGGATATGGGTTATGAGGTATGAGATATGGGATATGGGTTATGGATTATGGATTATGAGCGATTGTTGAAAATATTATTCCAATCCATATCTCATATCTCATATCCCATATCCTATTTAAATGCGTTTAGCGTTAGGCGTTTAGCGTTAGGCGTTAAGCGTTACGCTTAAGACATCCACTCCTTCAAACAAAACCCGATTTTTTCTGTCTCTACCATGAAACCATCATGGCCGTAAAGTGAATCGATGCTGATGAGCTTGCTGTCAGGAATGTTATCAGCCAGGAATTCCTGTTCTACGATCGGACAAAGGATATCACTTGTAATGCCTACGATCAGTGTTCGATGGGTAATGCTGCTAAGTGCTTTTTTCAGGTCGCCGCCACGGTTCCGTGCAATATTATGGCTGTCCATTGCCTTGGTCAGCAACCAGTAACTATATGCATTGAAACGCCGCGAGAGTTTATTTCCCTGGTAAGATATATAGGAAGAAGCCCTGTAATTATCCAATTTATTCGGATCAGCATCTGTTTGTTTTTCTTTCATGATTGCATAGTTCCTATATGTGATTATTCCTATACCCCTTGCAGCACGGAGACCCCTGGATCCAGCCTCTTCATTCCGGTCCATCCAGGTAGGATCGGCTTCAATAGCGAGGCGCTGGGCTGTATGAACAGCAATTCCCCATGCACTTTCTGCAGCAGAAGTGGCGATCAGAAAAAGATCACGGATTATAAGAGGTTCCATCAAACTCCATTCGAGCGCCTGATAACCACCCATGCTGCCTCCCATCAGTAGTAGAATCTGCTTTATGCCCAGGTGCTTACGTAACAGAATATGCGCTTTAACCATATCCCGGATGGTAACCATAGGAAAACTGCTGAAGTAAGTCCTGCCAGTATCGGGATCTTCACTAAGAGGTCCGGAACTTCCATAGCAGGAGCCTAAAATATTGGCACACACTATGAAATATTTCTCCGGGTTCACATAACGATGATCTCCCACCATGCCCGGCCACCAGCGGATTACATCTGAATTAGCAGTAAGTGCGTGACAAATCCAGACAACATTATCCCCCGTTGCATTCAGATTGCCATAAGCATGGTAACCTATCCTGATTCCGGGTAAAGTCTGACCGTTTTCAAGGGTAAAGGGATGGTAATGAAGAAATTCCTCCATGCTGAAGATTCAAATTTTATGAATGCAAAATAAGGACATGCATGAATTACCTTTGCAAAAATCTTTTTTATGTTCCATGTTGAAGTCTTCCGCGTTAACAATGATTTTGGATTTGAAGGAAAAGATGCCAGTGGTCATACCGTGAAAATGGATTCAAGTCCTGAAAGCGGCGGACATAATTTCGGCATAAGGCCAATGCAAATGTTGCTGATGGGTCTGGGAGGCTGCAGTGGGATCGATATTGTATCCATTCTGAAAAAACAAAAACAAACCGTTGAAGAATTCCGGATTCTTATTGACGGAGAAAGAGAGGCTGGTAAAGATCCCACCCTATGGAAATATATTAAGATTATTTTTGAATTGAAGGGTAATATCGAACCTGAAAAAGCCAAGAGAGCCTGTGATCTTTCCATCGAAAAATATTGTTCTGTTGCGGCTACACTGATGGGTGCAGGTTGTAAAATTCACTGGGAAACTAAAATCATATCCTAAACATTTTAATATATGTCCTTACACCCCGTATCCAAAATGATCCGCACCCGAGTGGAGCAGACCAATGAAATGGAACATTCCTCACCGTTGTTTCTTACCAGCAGTTTCAGTTTCGACAATGCGGAAGAAATGCGTGCTGCATTTGCCGACGAAAATGACGACAATATCTACAGTCGATTTTCCAATCCCAGCGTACAGGAATTTACTGACCGCATGTGTGTACTGGAAGGAATGGAATCAGGATTCGCCACTTCTTCCGGAATGAGTGCTGTCTTTGCATCCATACTGACTTTTCTCAAAAAAGGAGACCACCTGATTTCATGTAATGCGATCTTCGGAAGTACACATACTGTTATTACGAAGATTCTGCCTAAATATGGCATTGAATATACATATGTACCGGTATATGACATTGCATCATGGGAAGCAGCGGTACAGGATAATACTAAAATGATTTATCTGGAATCACCGACAAACCCGGGGCTGGATCTGATAGATTTGAAGGAAGTAGGCGATCTTGCAAAAAAACATGGCCTGATTTATTGCGTTGACAATTGTTTTGCAACGCCCATAGGACAGCTTCCTGTTGAATTTGGCGCCGACCTGGTAGTGCATTCTGCAACCAAATGGCTTGATGGACAAGGACGCGTGCTTGGTGGAATAGTACTGGGCAGTAAAAAGCTCATACATGAAATATATCTTTTCTGCCGGAGTACCGGTCCGGCCCTTTCTCCCTTTAATGCGTGGGTCCTGAGCAGAAGCCTTGAAACCCTGGAAGTCAGGATGGAGCGTCATGCATCCAATGCATTTTACCTGTCGCAGCAATTGCAAAATCATCCGGCTATCAGCTGGCTTAAATATCCTTTTCTCGAATCACATCCTCAGTATGCGATTGCAAAAAAACAAATGAAAAACGGTGGCGGTCTCTTTTGTTTTGAACTGAAAGGCGGATTGGATAACGGAAGAAAATTCCTCGATAATCTGAAAATGCTTTCGCGCACCGCCAACCTCGGCGATACACGCAGTATTGCTTCTCATCCGGCAAGTACAACACACGCCAAATTAACCGAAGAAGAAAGACAGGCAGTTAATATAACGCCGGGGCTTATACGCATTTCCTGCGGACTGGAACACAGGGATGATATTCTTAATGACATCTTACAGGCGTTATAGTTCTTTTAATGTGGCGAATACGGAAATGCTGGGAATTAAAAAATGGGGAAATTAAATGGGGAAATGATAATGTGGGAATGTGGATTTATGCGTTAGATATTTTTCTTTGCTGATATAATAATTTTCGAAAGGATCGCAATGATCTGATTTACTTCACTCATCAACTCATGCTGAAATCCTGCTATGTCTGATTTTTCACAAACTGACAGCCAATAAAGCGATTCACTCGCTTCTTTCGCAGCAATTTTCATTTTATGTATGAAGTCCGACCTGCTCTCTGCCTGTTGCGCTTCTGAAATATTTGCACCAATCGCCATTCCACATCTTATCAACTGGTTTGCAATCGTTGTTTCTTTTTTGAAATAAAGTGCCTGACAATAATTTCTAATACCGACCGAAAAATTGATGGATTTGTTCAGGATGATATTCTCTTTCATTATTCAATAATATTTGATCCTTAGGATGATCAATATTATTGCAAATCAAATAGATCTTTGAAGTGATTACACCAGAAATAATTGCTTATTTCTCCTTTTCATCTTTCATTCCCACATTATCATTTTCCCATTTAATTTCCCCATTTTTAATTCAGTACATTTCCGTATTCGTCACATTAATTGTTATTCCCCCCATATTTCTCCTTTCCCTTCCAACCATTGTTTAACCGATTCAGTTGTTACGGATTTGGGTCTTTCCAGAGAATATCCCAGGGCCCGGTCCCAGCAAAGGCTTGCGAGTACGCCGAGGGAGCGGCTCACGCCAAATAAGACGGTATAGAATTCATATTCCACCAATCCGAAATGTACGAGGAGGGCACCGCTGTGCGCGTCTACATTTGGCCAGGGGTTCTTTATTTTACCGAGGGATTGTAATACAGGCGGAACGGCCTCATATATATTCCAGACAGTTTTTACAAGTGAATCATCGGGAAGATGTTTTTTCCCGAATTCCATCTGGGCAGTGAAACGGGGATCTGTTTTCCGCAATACCGCATGCCCATAACCCGGAACCACTTTCCCGTCATTAAGCGTTTTTTTCACGTAGGCAACAATCTGTTCCTGCGTAGGCAGTTCAGTATCCAATTCTTCGCGCATTTCCAGGATCCATTTGATCACTTCCTGGTTGGCGAGCCCGTGAAGTGGTCCTGCCAGTCCGTTCATGCCCGCTGCAAAACTCAGATATGGATCGCTAAGTGCAGAACCCACGAGATGGGTTGTATGCGCACTCACATTACCACCTTCATGATCTGCATGTATAGTCATATAAAGCCGCATGAGTTCATGAAAAGTATCGTTTTTATACCCCAGCATATGGGCGAAATTTCCGGCCCAGTCAAGCAGGCCATTGGGTTGAATATGTTCCCCGTTTTTATATTTTCTTCTGTAGATATAAGCTGCTACCCTTGGCAGCCGCGCTATCAGATTCATGGAATCGTCAAATACCGCTTCCCAGTAATCTTTTTTATTCAGTCCTTCTGCATATTTTTTTGCAAACTGACTTTCCGTTTGCAGGGCCATGATCGCAACGACAAATTGCGTCATCGGATGAGAGGAAACCGGTAAAGCTTCAATGGCATCAAAAACATAATTTGGAACGTGACTGCGGCGTTGCCAGTTGGCCGTTAGTTCGTGCACATCTATTTCATTCGGAAGTTCTCCCAAAAGCATAAGATAAAACAATCCTTCCGGAAGAGGCTCACTGCATCCGGGCGCTTTGGGAAGTTTTTGCTGAATTTCAGGAATGGAATATCCACGAAACCGAATGCCCTCCTGCGGATCGAGCAAAGAAGTTTCCGTAACCAGTCCCGTCATACCACGCATCCCGCTGTAAATCTGTGACAGGGTAACTTCTCCTATTTTTTTAGAACCATGTTCTTTGAGAATATCCTTTACTTCTGCATTCAGGCTATCCGCTTTGATTTTAAATTTTTCCTTAATGGTCATGCCGCACTTTTAAAAGGATGATCTGGTATAGTGGATAAAGTTAAACCATGAATGTTGTCGGAACAAATGATTGAATCTGAATGTTTAAAATTAACCGGGGATTAATATTCATTTCGGGGCTTTCCAGTAGAGTCCAAGTGCTACGAAACTAAAAATAATATTGGGCATCCATGCCGCCAGCATGGGAGAAAAATTTCCTTTGGTTGCAAAGGTTACAGAAAACTTATCCATGATCACGAAAAGAGCCGCCATCACGAGACCTATTGCGAGTAAAACACCGCTGCCACCTCTTACTCTGCGCGTTGCAATCACTGCTCCCATCATGGTCAATATAATAACTGAAAAAGGAGTGGCATCGCGGTGGTATCTTTCTTCCTTATAAGTATTCAGACCTTCAGAACCGCGAATTTCTTCCAACCTTATAAAACGAATAAGTTCAGGTGTTGTAAATTTATCTTTCAGGTATTCATCTCTTTTCAATTCCTCCGGTTTTACATTGAGATTAATATTCATGGAAGGAATCATACGGGCGGTTTCTTTTAAACCATCGTTGGTATGTTCAACCACATTCGTCAGTGCCCAGTTCTTTTTAGCTGTATCCCACCGCATGAATTCAGCACGCAGATTATAATATACATGGTTGTTTTTAATTTTTGAAAGAAAGAATGCTCCCGCTCTTTTCAGCGTCGTATCATAATATCGCAGACCAACATATGTATCCGTATTCACCCGTAAATAAAAATTATTCGAATGATACAGATCTCCATTATAAGTGCTTCGCGGATCAATATATGTTGACTGAAAATTGGTCCTTATCTCATTTGCTTTGGGAACCCAGAACTGGCTTGCAAACCAGAAAAATGTTCCGAGTATGAAGGCGCCCACAACATATGGCCGGAGCATACGGTTATAACGAACCCCTCCGGCCAGGATGGCAACAAACTCCGACTGAGCTGCCATCTTTGAACTAAAATAAATAGCCGCAATAAAAACCATCAGCGGGAAAATCATAGACATGATAAAAGGAATAAATCCGAAGAAATAATGTGTAACAATTCCCCAGGTACTTAATCCGGATTTAACAAAATCATCTGCTTTCTCACTGGTGTCGATCACCACAGCTATCACCGTGATTGTGAGCATGGTGAACACGAAAGTGGTCAGGAATTTCTTCAATATATACCAATCCAGTTTTTTCATGCTTTCAAGGCCTGCAAATTAACTCTTCCCGCTTTAACCACCCGTCACTTTTTATTGTTTTTAGAATGACTTTACCATATATCTTCGCAGGCTTAAAACTTTTTTAATGTTTGTTAAGAAAAACTTATGGCTGTTTGCCTTATTGATTTCCATTTCATATTCAGGACTTTCACAGTCTGTTGGGAACTATGATCAGCATGAAGCGTTTGCTCCTATATTCTATCCTGCGTATGGAGATGAAGTAAGAACAGCTGCGGGAACACCCGGTTCAAAATACTGGCAAAATGAAGCAGATTATAATATTCATGCAACCCTGGATGATGTAAATCATCAGATTTCAGGCAATGTGCAGATTACCTATAAAAATAACAGCCCCGAATCATTACCTTTTTTATGGCTCCAGCTGGATCAGAATATTTACAAACCGGATTCCCGCGGTGAGGTAACAACTCCGGTTGAGGGTAGTCGTTATATGAATATAGGATTCTCGGGAGGATATGCGATTCAATCTGTTTCCGTCAGTTATCAGGGAAGAGAACAAAAAATTCACTATATCATTAACGATACAAGGATGCAGATTTTTCTGCCGGAGGCGATGAAGGGTCATGGTGATTCCCTGAAAATAAATATTGTTTACAGTTTTGGAATTCCTGAACATGGCACAGACCGGATGGGGCGAATGGAAACTTCCTACGGTTGGATCTATACGATCGGACAATGGTATCCGCGCATGTGTGTTTATGACAATGTTCTCGGATGGAATGCACTGCCATATATCGGTGCCGGTGAGTTTTACCTTGAATATGGAAATTATGATTTCACCATTACAACTTCTTCGAATCAGCTCGTGGTTGCATCAGGGGAACTGATGAATCCTTCAGAAGTGCTCACACCCGATCAGATGAAACGCCTGGATGCAGCCCGTAACAGTGATAAAACCGTGATGATCCGTTCGGAAGGTGAAGTAAAAAATAAATCAGGCAGATTGTCGAAAAGTAAACTCGTTTGGCATTTCAGATGTGATCATACGCGTGATGTCGCATTTGCTTCTTCCACTGCTTTCATCTGGGATGCCGCAAGGATAAACCTGCCGGATGGAAAAAAATCACTCGCTATGTCGGTCTATCCGATTGAATCTGCCAGTGATTCCGCCTGGAAAAGATCTACGGAATTTGTGAAAGGAGCCATCGAAGGATATTCTTCCAGATGGTACCCATATCCTTACCCGAATGCAGTAAATGCAGCCGGCAATGTAGCTGGTATGGAATATCCCGGAATTGTATTCTGTCATGCATCTTCCAGGGGAAGAGAATTATGGGGTGTTACCAGTCATGAGTTCGGTCATACATGGTTTCCTATGATTGTCGGAAGCAATGAGCGAAAATATCCCTGGATGGATGAAGGCTTCAACACTTTTATCAATTCGGTGGCAAATCAGGATTTCAATCATGGCGAATTTTTCAGGAAACCCCGTTATCCTGAACGGGCAACCCGATTTTTCCAGCCAAATTCCGAATCCATCATGACGATCCCTGAAGTGACGAATGGCCGGTATCTCTCTGTGAATGCTTATGAAAAACCAGGAATGGGCCTGCAGCTTTTGAGATATGATATACTGGGTGAAGAAAGGTTTGATTCAGCGTTCAGGTATTATATCCGAAGCTGGGCATTCAAACATCCTACACCGTGGGACTTCTTTCATGCCATGGAAAATGGCAGCGGTGAAGATTTGAGCTGGTTCTGGCGGGGCTGGTTTATTAATAACTGGAAATTTGATGTGGCAGTAACAAACGTGGAATATCAACAGGGTAATCCGGTGAATGGAGCATTGATTACAATTCAAAACCGTGAAAAACTTCCGATGCCTGTAACGGTAGAAATAAAAGAAACGGGAGGTAAAACCGGAAGGGTCAACCTTCCTGTTGAAATCTGGCAGAGGGGCGGAGAATGGAAATTCTTATACCCATCCACACGAACAATCGAATCTGTGACTGCCGATCCTGACAAGATGCTGCCTGATATCGATGAGAGTAATAATGTGTGGAAAGGTAATTAAGCCTAAAGCTTAAAGCATAAAGCCTAAAGCTTAAAGCCTAAAACTTCTTTTTGGATCTCCGACTATTATATTATAAATCATTTCTGTTACATTATTAATAATCCCCGCACTTTTATACTTAAAAGGTTTTAGGCTTTAGGCTTTAAGCTTTAGGCTTATTAAAGTCGTTCCCTCAAAATCCCCATCTGTTGTGACTTCCAGCCGGAGAAATCGCCTGCCAGGATATGCATTCTTGCCTGTTGCACGAGATGCAGATAGAATGCAAGATTATGTACACTTGCGATGGTAAGCGCTGTGAGTTCTTTACTCTTCATCAAATGACGGAGATAGGCTTTACTGTATTTATTGCTGAAAGAGCAATCGATCCCGTCATCGATAGCAGAGAAATCATTCTCCCATTTTTTATTATCAATATTGATCACCCCACGGGAAGTGAACAACATGCCATTTCTTCCGTTGCGGGTGGGCATTACACAATCAAACATATCGATACCAAGACTGATGCATTCCAATAAATTCCAGGGAGTGCCTACTCCCATCAGGTACCGGGGCTTCTCAGGCGGTAAATGCTCACAGCAAAGAGCCGTCATAGAATATAATTCTTGATCCAGCTCTCCCACACTTAATCCGCCGATGGCATTCCCGGGTGCATTTTTTGAAGCAATATATTCACAGGATTCGCGACGGAGATTTGCAAATATCCCACCCTGGACAATGGGAAAAAGATTTTGCGCATATCCATATCTGTCAGGCATTTCATTGAATCGTTTTAAACATCTGTCGAGCCAGCGGTGTGTCAGGTGCATGGATTTCTCCGCATATTCGTACCCTGTTCCAAATGCAGGACATTCATCAAATGCCATGATAATATCCCCGCCAATACTGCGCTGAATATCCATTACTTTTTCAGGGCTGAACATATGGGGTGATCCGTCAATATGAGATTTAAATATGACTCCTTCTTCCGAGATCTTCCTTGTTCCAGCGAGGGAAAAAACCTGGTATCCGCCACTGTCGGTCAGAATTGGGAGATCCCAATTCATAAAACTGTGTAAGCCGCCGGCTTTTTCCAACACTTCAGTTCCCGGACGCAGATAAAGATGATAGGTATTTCCAAGGATGATTTTAGCGTGAATTTCCTGAATCAGCTGGTCACCAGTAACGGCTTTTACGCTTCCTGCCGTGCCAACAGGCATAAATATGGGAGTCTGTATTTCGCCATGATCAGTACGCATCAAGCCTGCACGTGCCGACGAAGCGGTATCTTTCCCGCTTAATTCGAATGATAACTGGGCCATAGTAGAGACGCAATTTAAGGCTTAAAGCCCAAGGCCTAAAGCATAAAGCCTAAGGCATAAGGCGTAAGGCCGAACGCTTAAGTATTTCTGTAAATTCCAGCTTTGGAATCTGATTTTAAATTGTGGTTATACAAAAAAATCGCAACAACGATACAAAATAAGCGTTAGGCTTTAAGCTTTAAGCGTTAGGCTTTAAGCCTGAAATCCGTATTTTTACCATCCCTAACTAACTGTGGTTCGATGTTTAAACTGCCCCCTTATCTCTCGGTGAGTGAAATCTGGTTTACCCTTTTCTGCTTAATCTGTTTTATCCAGCTTTTTTATTATGTATGGTTTTTTCTGCGTCTTGCATTTTTCCGAAAACCATCCAAGGATAAATCCCAGCAACATCCTGTAAGTGTAATTATTTGTGCAAGGGATGAAGCCATGAACCTGGCTTCAAACCTTCCGGGTGCGCTTTCCCAGACTTATCCAAGTACCCACGAAGTGATCGTTGTCAACCATAATAGTCAGGACGATACGCGTTATCTGCTGGAGGAATTTAAAAAAACCTTCAAGGGATTGCACATTGTAAACCTTGAATATGAAGCCAAAGGAATTCCGGGTAAAAAATACCCGTTGAGCATGGGCATTCGCGAAGCAAGGCATGAAGTGATGTTGTTAACAGACAGCGATTGTATTCCTGTAAGTGAATTTTGGGTTGAAAAGATGCAGGATGGATATCAGGAAGGTACGCAGATCGTGCTTGGATATAGTCCTTATACAAAAAAACCCGGCATCCTGAATAAGCTCATACGGTTTGAAACTTTTCATTCAGCCCTGCAATATTTGTCTTATGCACTGGCTGGTCAGCCTTATATGGGGGTTGGAAGAAATCTTTCATATAAAAAAGAACTTTTCCTAAGAAATAAAGGGTTCTCTTCCATAAACCATGTACCAGGCGGTGATGACGATTTATTTGTCAACAAAGTAGCTACAGCGGCTAATACAAGGATTGTAATTGATCGGGAATCTTTCACGATGTCAGAATCAAAAAAAACATTCCGGGAATGGGTACGACAGAAAACCCGTCATTATACGACCGGTAAATATTATAAGACAAGACATAAATTTCTGCTGTCACTGTATTCAGCAAGTCATATTTTATTCTATCCGGCCTTCATTCTCAGTCTCTTTTATTTTCACTGGCAATGGACTCTGTCTGTATTTCTTCTTCGTTTTCTTATTCAGGGAATTATTTATTTCCGTTGTATGAAAAAACTGGGCGAGTCGGATCTTTTTCCCTTCTGGTGGCTGCTGGATCTGTGGATGATTGGATATTATATCATCTTTGCACCTTCATTATGGAAGAAGCCACGCGCGGAATGGAGGTAATCACCCGTTATTTTTCAGATTTTACAACTGAACAAATTCGCCAGCTGAAAGCCCTGGAAGCAGTTTACCATGAATGGAATGCGCAAATAAATGTTATATCCAGGAAAGATATCGGGAGTCTTTATGAAAAACATGTTCTTCATTCTCTGAGTATTGCCGCTGTTTATAATTTTCCTCCTGGCTCCCGGGTGATTGATATAGGTACGGGTGGAGGATTTCCGGGTATCCCGCTTGCCATTATCTTTCCTGAATCCCAGTTTCAACTCGTAGACAGTATTGCAAAAAAACTAAAAGTCGTGGATGCTGTGGCCGATGCTCTTTCTCTCACCAATATCTATACAGAACATATCCGGGCTGAAGAAATTAAAGGGAGAAAATTTGATATTGCTATATCGAGGGCGGTAGCTCCGTTAAAAGCCCTCTGGGCATGGTCCAGACCCTTATTGAGACCACAAAACATTCATTCAGCCAATGAAAATCCCGGAACCCTGCCGGATGCCAGTGGGCTTATCTGTCTCAAAGGCGGTGATCTCGCCGCAGAAATTTCTGAAAGCGGTACCAGGCCAAAAGTTTTTGACATATACGAACTTTTTCCCGAAGATTCTTTCCGGGAAAAATATATTCTTCAGGTTCCCTACCAACGTAATGTATAAATGATCCTGTTTTTTCTTCAAAAGAAAGGGTGTTTATACTTATTCCGGTAATTCTGTCCCAGGTAATTTTATCGTTGACTGATGACCGTTGACGTTTGACCGTGTTTACCGCAAGCAGCCAACCGCCAACTATAAACCGCCAACTAATGATTAAAATAGCTATTGTAGAAGACAATCCGGACATGCGTAAAACGCTGGAAAAAATAATATCAGGGGCAGGGGAATTTGAACTGACCGGAAGTTATAGTGATGCGCAGGAAGCCATTGTACTGATACCATTTACAAATCCCGACATAGTTCTCATGGATATCAACCTCGGGAATAATGGGTCAGGCATTGAGTGTATCCGTAAAATAAAACCTGATCATCCAGAAATGCTGTTTATGATCTGTACAGTTTTTGATGACGACGAAAAAATATTCGAAGCATTGTGTGCGGGCGCAAATGGCTATATGCTGAAAAGAACTTCTCCTACGGAGTTAATTCGGTCCATAAAAGAAATGTATGAAGGCGGTGCTCCAATGAGCGGACTGATTGCAAGGAAAGTAGTGAGTGTTTTCCAAGTTAATGATAGTGGCGGATGGGGATGGAATCCGCTGCATGCAAAAAAAGGAAAATCACTGCCTGTTTTATCAAACCGTGAAAACGAAATTCTGCAATTGCTTTCACGCGGATTACTATACAAAGAAATTGCATCTACTCTTTATATCAGTTCCGAAACGGTGCGTAAACACGTGTACAATATTTACGGTAAACTACAGGTTGGCAACCGTGTGGAAGCCATCAATAAATATTTCAGAAGGTCATGAATTCAGATCCCGACTACCATTTCAGTTCAAGCTTATTATTATTCCGGTTAACATCCGCCATCCGGTGGGAAGCATCGATCTCAATAAGCCTGAGATCAGTAAGCCTGTGGTTCACTTCAAATTCATATGAAGGGCTTGTCCATTTCCAGGGTTCGAATACCAATCGCGGAATTTTTGTATCCTCTACCGGTTTGATTCCAAACATCGAATAAAGAGGAATATAGGCGAGTTCTTTACTTCCATCCTTATATTGAAGAAACACGTCGATAGGCATGGGAACCTGCCCGAGCATGCGAAGCCTGACCCTGGTTTTTCCGTTTACTTCCCACAAACTGTCAATACCATAGTCCACTTTTTTTATACTCTTGATCCAGAAATCCTTATACCAATCCAGTTGCAGATTACTCACTTTCTCTGCAACGCGGAAAAAATCATCTGCATTTGGATGTTTAAAACGCCATTCGCGGTAATATTCGAGTAATATCTTATTAAGTACCTGATCACCTACAATGTATCCGAGTTGCACCATAAAGACCGTACCCTTATAATAACTCGTTAAACTGTAACCAATGTTTGTACTAAAATAATCAGCGTAAGTGGTCATAGGTTCCTGGAAACTACTTTTTGCCAGGTAGAAATAATTGTTGTATTCCCTTTTGAATGTCTGGTCTGCTGAAGTATCCTTATTCAGGAATCCCCAGTTGCGGGCCGCCGCATATTGTGTAAATCCCTCGTCCATCCATGGGTATTTGAGTTCATTTGTTCCCATCATACCCTGGTACCAGCTATGCATCCACTCATGCATCCAGCCTCCGGCATCCTTTAACAAAGTAGCCATGGGATATTCCATACCTCCATCACCGCCATGAATAAACGAATATTGTTTATAGGGATAAGCTCCATAAGTCTGTTCCATATAGGGAAGTGCTTTTTCGGCCACATCCAGTATGTTTAGCCATTTCTTTTCCTGCTCGTTTGTTTTTTTATACAGCAGATGAAGAGTAAGGTCATTCCGTATTTTTTTTGTTACATGAATAAATTCAGGATCTGCGGCCCAGACAAAATCGTGTACGTTGGGCGCAAAAAAATGCCAGTTCAGTTTTTCACCTGCGGGCCTTGTTACCTTACTTCCTTTCATTTCATAACCATATCCGATTTGTTCCGGGTTTTGTAAATAGCCGGTGCCGCCCAGGATATAGGATTTATCAATATGGATATTCACATCAAAATCTCCCCATACTCCATAAAATTCGCGGCCGATATAGGGAGTCGCATGCCAACCTTCATAGTCGTATTCGCAAATCTTGGGATACCACTGACTCATGGAATAACGAACTTTAGTATCGGGATTATCACGGCCACTACGCCGGATTTGAAGTGGAACCTGTGCTTCGAATTCCATTTCAAAATGAACCGTTGAATTGGGAAGAATCGGTTTAGTCAGATTTACTTCCAGAATTGTTTCTTCCACCTGAAGGGGCTGGATGACCCCGTTCATTTTTAAAGAAAGTATTTTCTGATAACCGATTTCATCCGGATTCAAATGCTGGATTCGGTCCTGTACCCGTAGGTCCCAATCAGGCTGGTCATTGATCATGATTTTACCAAGCTCGCGGCTGCGATTGTCCATCATACTGTTAGGTTGAAATGCATTCCAATACAGATGGTAAAAAACTTTCCTCAATGTGTCGGGAGAATGATTGGTATAATCCAATTGTTGTTTGGCGGTAAATTTATTGGTCACAACGTTCATATCAATATCCATGACGTATTTCACATGCTGTTGCCAACGATCGGGCTGGGAAAATCCAAAGGAGGTAAAACTTTGCAGGATCAGAGTAAATATGATACTGCGGAATGGCTTTCTGAAATAACAATAGTGCATATTTTTCTACGTTAAAAAGTCAAAAGGAAATAGTAAAAGTAAAAATCTTACTCATTTTATGTTCTTTATAAATCCGGCTAAAATAAATCCTATTCAAATATTATCCATTGCCTTCGATAACCAAAACGATTTCTCCCTTAACGCCTTTTTCCCTGAAATGAGCAGTGACTTCTTCCAAAGTTCCGCGAATATTTTCTTCAAAAATTTTACTGAGTTCGCGGCTTACAGTGCATTTCCTGGATAAGCCGAAGTAGCCGCTGAATTCTTCAAGTGTTTTTACCAGGCGTAACGGTGATTCATAAAAAACCATGGTTCTTTCTTCTGTCGATAATTTTTTTAATAGTGATTGTCTGCCTTTTTTAATTGGCAGAAATCCTTCAAAGCAAAAACGGTTCATTGGAAGGCCACTATTTACAAGGGCCGGTACAAAAGCGGTGGCACCCGGCAGGCATTCAACCCGGATATTCACCAGAATGCATTCACGAATTAACAAAAAAGCAGGATCCGAAATACCCGGCGTTCCCGCGTCAGTTAAAAGTGCCATCACCCTGCCCTGCAATAACTGATCCACCAAATGTCTTAATACCTTATGTTCATTGTGCTGATGATAAGGCGTAAGCGGTTTAATTATCTTATAGTGATTCAGCAGCTTGAGTGAGTTTCTTGTATCTTCTGCGAGTATAAGGTCGGCTTTTTTGAGTACCTCAAGCGCACGAAATGTTATATCCTGTAGATTTCCTATTGGTGATGGTACGAGATATAACATTTTAGTATGGGAGTATGGGAGTATGGGAGTTTGGGGGTTTGGAAAATATATTTAAAATTAATGTTTGAGTATGAGAATCAAGTTCCGGCTTTCGTGAATCACACTCCCATTCTCCCATACTTCCATACTCCCTTACTTTCAGTTTATAGTGATTTCATAATATTCCATTACCGGATTAGCCAGTAACTTCCTGCTCGCTTCTTCTGCGATTTTTTTTGCTTCATCAGAAGAAGATGCGTCTACCTGAAGCTGGATCGTTTTACCAATCCGAACATCCTGCACTGTTTTAATTCCTAGATTCTGAAGTCCTCCCATGACCGCCTTTCCCTGTGGGTCCAGCAATTCTTTAAGTGGCATTACTTTAACCTGTACAGAAAAATTCATGCGATCCTGTTTTTGAAGAGCAAAGATATGACAATGTAAAAAAGGAAGATTAACGGCACTGCCATCCATTGGAAAATAAAGACGGAGATCAGTGCAAGCAGGATCAATATTACCCTGGGAACCAACTGAGGATCTTTTTTCCCGCCAAACTTCATTGATACCATGGGAATACGGCTTATCATCAGAAATGAAAGGACGATCACGATCGCATATAATATCCATTTATTCAGTATTAGATTCAATATCCAATTGCTGTTTCTGGTCCAGTAGATTAACGGAAAAGAAGCGACCATCAAACCGACCGCTGGCACCGGGACACCTTTGAAACTCTGTACCTGTGTTGTATCCAGGTTGAAAACAGCCAGGCGATAGGCAGCTGCACATGGCAGAATAAGGGCAGGCAGCAGCCAGATCATCGAAACATCTGCACCATCATCCTGACTCATAAAACTTAATCTTAAAAACTGGTATATAATCAATCCGGGCGCTACTCCAAAACTTACTACGTCGGCCAGAGAATCCAGTTCACGACCCAGCAACGATGTTTGTTTTAAAAGCCTTGCAATGAATCCATCCAGAAAATCCACTATGGCAGCAAGTCCGATGAATAAAGGCGCCAGCCATATGCGTTCAGGAAAATCAGCATATTGTGTTCCTTCAGCAGAATAAATTATGGTTATCCCGTTCTGAAGAATGCAGATCACAGCAATGCACCCGAAGAACAAGTTGAGGAGCGTAAATAAATTGGGGATATGTTTCATTAGAGTGTGAGAGTGTGAGAATGTGAGAGTGTGGAAAAAAATTTTTATAATGATGATGTAAATTGCTGATCCAAAATTATTTTAGGCTTTAGGCTTTAGGCTTTAGGCTTTAGGCTTTAGGCTTTAGGCTTTAGGCCATCTTCATAAACGCTTCAATCTCATCAACAGTAATCGGAATATCTTTCATTAGATCTTTATGCCCGTTCTTAGTAAGCCAAATATTATTTTCGATGCGTATCCCCATTTTTTCTTCCTGAATATAAATGCCTGGCTCTACTGTCAGCACCATTCCCGCGCGAAGCGGCTCGGCACGGGGACCGAGATCATGAACGTCAATACCCAGGTGATGGGAAATTCCGTGGTACAAATATTTCCGGTAGGCTGGCTGCTCCGGAGTTGAATTTTTTATATCCGCCTTTGTGAGCAGACCGATTTTTTGAAAAACAATATCGGCTTCTTTGCCCACCTGAATATGATATTTATTAATCGTTATACCAGGTTTCAGGAGGCTTTTCGCATATTGATGCAAATGCAGACATGCATTATAAACCTGTTTCTGACGCCTGGTGAATTTTCCATTCACCGGAATGGTACGGGTAAGATCCGCATTATAACCTCCGTATTCTGCACCAAAATCCATCAGCACCAGATCTCCGTCCTTACATTCCTGGTTGTTGGAAATATAATGCAATGTGCACGCATTTTCACCGGAAGCAAGGATGCTGCTATATCCTGGACCTGTGGCCCTTTGAGACAAAAATGAATGAAGGATTTCAGCTTCAACTTCATATTCAAAAACACCAGGCCGCATGAATTTCATCACGCGTGAAAAAGTTTTTGCAGTAATATCAACGGCCTGTTGAATCACAACCACTTCCTCAGCAGTTTTAACAGCACGAAGTTCTTTTAAAATGCTGGCGGCACGCAGGTACTGGTGAAGAGGAAATTTTTTCCTGGTCTCTTTAATAAAACGGTACTCGCGTGTTTGAATGAGATTATTTTTCCTGTCATTTTCATTCGAATCAAGGTAAATATTCTTTGCCAGATGAATCCAAACCTGCAGGAGAGGCTCACTGGCATCCAGCCAGACTACTGTGCCGATGCCGGATATTTTTTTTCCGTCTTCTGCCCGCAGTCTTTTACCATCCCACTTTTCTTTTAGTTCATTGGGGCGGACAAGGATCAATACTTCCCTGAATTTCGGATCCGGATGATCAGGAAATAAAACCAGCATGGTATCTTCCTGCACTATACCGGTGAGCCAATAGAGATCGCTGTTTTGTTTAAAAGGATATAACGCGTCTCCATTGGTCGGAAATTCATCATTACTGACAAAAATGGCGATGGAAGCAGGCTGCATTTCCCTGGAGAAACGCCCGCGGTTCTGTTTAAAAATCAGGGGGTTTAATGGCAAATATTTCATCTTTTTAAGTTGGCCGGATTGGCTAAACCAGCAGTTTTAAGCCTAAAAAGCGATTTGATTCGTTAATTCTAAAAAAACTTAACAAAAACTTGTTATTTTAAAAATATTTTCGTCATCTTGGCAGCCAATTGTTTACTACCTAACGACCTCTAACATTGTTTGCTATAAAAAGCTCCTCCAAAAAAGGGGCTTTTTTTATTTATATTCAAAGTCCCGAATCAGTTTTTACTTTTTACCTTTTAATCAAAATAACCCATACAACTGAGCATCAATCCGGGTTATAATTTCTCCAAGATGTTCTTCATTTTCGGGGAATTTATTCTTGTCCACATCAACGACCAGCAGACTTCCCTCTTTATATCCGTCGATCCACTTATTATAAAGATCATTCAGTCTTTTTAAATAATCGAGCCGGATATTTTCTTCGTATTCACGGCCACGTTTCTGAATTTGTCCGACCAGCGTAGGTACTGATGCCTGCAGATAAATTAACAGGTCAGGTGGCTGAACCATTCTTTTAAGCGTTTGAAAAAACTGGAAATAATTATTGTAGTCTCTTTTACTCATGAGGCCCATATCATGCAGGTTGGGAGCGAAAATGTGTGCGTCTTCATAAATCGTCCGGTCCTGAATAACAGTTTCGGTGCCGCTGTATATTTCTAGCAACTGGTTCAGCCTTCCGTTCAGAAAAAAAATCTGCAGGTTGAAACTCCAGCGGGGCATATCTTCATAAAAATCATTTAGATAAGGATTATGATCAACGTCTTCAAATTGTGGGATCCATTTATAATGTTTGCTCAATAATTCAGTTAGGGTTGTTTTACCGGCACCGATATTACCAGCTACGGCGATATGTTTGGGTTTCTTCGTTTTTGCCATTCCTAAATGTAAAATCTTATGAGCGAAATATAAAAAGAATCGAATGGTTATCAGAGATATCTAAAACCGAGCGCTTTACGTACTTCCAAAAGGGTTGCTGTTGCGCTTTTTCTTGCTTTCTCCGCTCCTTTCGTGAGTATTTTATCTATTTGAACCGGGTCACTTTGAAGGGCAGCTGCTCTTTCCCTGATGGGTTTAATAAATCGGATCATATCTTCTGCCAGTTGTTTTTTCATGTCACCATACCGGATCTGACAGTGGTTAAAATCATATTCGAATTTTTTTAAAATTTCATGACTGCTTACCAGTCCCAGCAGAGTAAAAAGTCCCTGAATATATTCAGGTTTTTTACTATTGGCTAAAACAGGTCCCTGGTCAGTTTTTGCCTTCATAATTTTTTTTGTAATGAGGACATCATCATCGTTAAGGTAAATGGTATTCATCTGCTGTTCACTTTTACTCATTTTACCGCTACCATCGAGACTGAGAATTTTAACAAGATCTTCGCTATAACTGAAGGCTTTCGGAACAGGGAATATTTCGCCATAACGATGATTAAATCTTTCCGCAAAATTCCTTGTCATTTCGATATGTTGTTCCTGGTCTTTTCCAACGGGCACATAATGTGCGCGGTGAATGAGTATGTCTGCTGCCTGTAAAACAGGATAAGTCAGCAGACCCGCATTAATATTTTCAGGTTGCTGCCTCACTTTATCTTTGAACGTAACTGTTTTTTCGAGTTCGCCTTTATAGGCCAGCATATTCAGATAAAGATATAGTTCGGGAATTTCCGGGATATCACTTTGTGCATAGATCGTACATTTGTCCGGATCCAGTCCGCCTGCAATGAGTTCTGAAACCAGGCTCCTGGTCATCGATTTCAATCCACTGGTATCTGCATGTGTGGTAAGGCTATGCCAGTCAGCTATAAAAAAATAGCATTCGTATTCATTTTGCATCCTTGCCCAGTTCTTCAATGCCCCGAAATAGTTCCCAAGATGAAGAAACCCGGTGGGCCTGATACCGCTTAAAACAATTTCTTTATTTTTCTCCATGAGGAAGGCGAAGATAATGAAGAGGCACTCAAAATCTCCCTGAAACCATTATTTTTGTCTTAATCCCTTTTCATGGAAGTGAATGATGCGCTTGTAGAAAATTTGTGTAAACTGGCCTGCCTGGAATTCGACGCAGCCGGAAAGCAGGAAATTAAAAAAGATCTGCAGAAAATGATTGGCTTTGTTGAAAAGCTGAATGAACTCGATCTTCATGATGTAAAACCACTTTTATATATGGGAGAAGAGATGAATGTGATGCGTGAAGATATTCCAGAAGTAACCCTTAGCCGGGAGGATGCTTTGAAAAATGCGCCAATGGCTGATGAACAGTATTTTAAAGTGCCACAGGTAGTTAAAAATCCCGCCACCTCAACGGAAGGCTAAAAGAAATTCGATCATGACATCAACAGCTATTATTCATCTGGACCGGATCGTGAAAAGTTATTTCATGGGTAAACAGGCTGTTCCGGTATTAAAGGGTATTAGTCTGGATATTTCCAAAAACGAATATGTCGCACTCATGGGCCCCTCGGGTTCGGGGAAAAGTACATTAATGAATATCCTGGGATGCCTGGATTCGCCCACTGAAGGAAAATATATATTGAATGGCCAGGATGTAAGTGAAATGGCCGATGACGATCTGGCTGAAGTGAGGAATAAAGAAATTGGTTTCGTATTTCAACAATTTAATCTTTTACCCCGCCTGACAGCTGCTGAAAATGTTGCCCTTCCGCTGGTGTACGCTGGTATTACAAAAAGGACAAGAAATGAAATGGCTATGGAGGTTTTGGAGAAAGTAAGTCTGACAGACAGGAGTCATCACAAACCCAATGAACTTTCCGGCGGCCAGTGTCAGCGTGTCGCTATTGCGCGTGCACTGGTAAACAATCCTTCACTCATCCTTGCAGATGAACCAACCGGAAATCTGGATACCAAGACTTCCATAGAAATCATGGAAATATTCAATAAAATACAGGCTGCCGGAAATACGGTTGTTCTTGTAACACATGAAGAAGATATTTCCAATTATGCGAATAGGGTAGTCCGGTTGCGTGATGGCATTATCGAAACGGACAAACGCAGAGAAGGCATGTACGCTGCCTTAACGATGTAAATTATGAATTATGGGTTATGAGTTATGGGACATGAATTTATCAGGAGCCTATAATTCACAACCCATAACTCATAACCTATAATTAAAGTCATGTCTCTAAAAATATATACTAAAACCGGAGACACGGGTAAAACCAGTCTGATCGGCGGGACAAAGGTCCCTAAAAGTCATATCCGCATCGGAGCTTATGGTACCGTGGATGAACTAAATGCATTTATCGGATTGCTGGGCGATCAATTAGCGGATACACATGGCCGTGAGATGCTACGGGAAATTCAGGACAGGCTTTTTACGATTGGTTCATCTCTGGCTTGCGATCCTGATAAGGAAATTGCCATGAGGATCCCGGATCTCAGGGAATCAGATATTCTCCTTCTGGAAAATGAAATTGATTCGATGAATGAAAAACTGCCGGAGATGAAATCTTTTATTCTTCCCGGCGGAAATATCTCTGTTTCAACCGCGCATATTTGCCGCACGGTTTGTCGCCGCGCCGAAAGATTTGTTGTAGAACTCAATGAAACCGAACCCCTCGCCCAACCGCTGATTATTAAATATCTGAACAGGCTGAGTGATTATCTGTTTGTTCTGGCACGATACATCGGACTCTTAAACGGGGTCACTGAAATAAAATGGAAGCCGAGAAAATAGTGTGAGAGTGTGAGAGTGTGAGAATAAAAATTCAAACCCTATTCTCACACTCTCACACTCTCACACTCTCACACTTTTATCTTCCCATCCTGCATGCGAACTACTCTGTCCGACATTTCTGCAAGTGCTTCGTTATGAGTAACAATTAAAAAAGTCTGATTCAGTTTTCCCCTTAATTCGAAGAATAACTGGTGAAGCTCTTTTGCATTTGCAGAATCCAGGTTACCCGTTGGCTCATCTGCAAAAATGATATCCGGGCTGTTGATCAGAGCCCTGCAAACGGCAACTCTTTGTTGTTCTCCACCCGACATGGCAGCCGGTTTGTTCTCCATACGATGCCCCACGCCCAGGATTTCCAGCAGCTCCCTTGCCCGGGATTCGATAGATGACTTATCAGCCCCTCCTATCCAACCTGGTATGCAAACGTTCTCCAAAGCGGTAAATTCAGGTAATAAATGGTGAAACTGGAATACAAAGCCAATATGGCGATTTCGGAAGGCAGCAAGTGTTTTTCCCTTTAAACTATGCAATTCCAGGTTCTTGAGGCGAATTTCACCCTCCGCAGGTTCATCCAAAGTGCCCAGAATATGCAATAAAGTGCTTTTACCAGATCCGGAAGGCCCTACCATGCTGACTATCTCACCTGCATGGATGTCCAGATCTACCCCCTGTAAAACGTGCAGCGCTCCATAATATTTATGAATATTCCTTGCTGAAAGAATCGGTTGACTGGCCGCAGATGGGATCATTCACAAATATAACGGCTTGTTCCAAGCAGTTAAGCGGTTTACTCCTATAAATGGTATTTGGTTGTTTCATTATAAAAATTACTTTTGCGAAAAATTAAAGACAGGGTTTGCTCCCTCTGGTCGGGGAACTAACATAGAATCTGACCTTATTAAAAATACCAGAAACTAAATAAAGGATACGATGTTTTGGACACTAGAATTAGCCAGTTACCTTGAAGATGCTCCCTGGCCGGCCACTAAAGACGAACTTATTGATTACGCCATCAGGTCCGGCGCGCCCATTGAAGTTGTGGAAAATCTGCAGGAACTGGAAGACGAAGGAGAGATTTATGAAGGAATAGATGATATCTGGCCCGATTACCCTTCGCAGGAAGATTTCTTTTTTAACGAAGATGAATATTAAGCTTAAGGCCCAAGGCCGAAAGCTTAAAGCCTAAAACTTTTTATAATGTAAAAGTCCTCTCTTAAAATGAGAGGACTTTTAAATTTTAGTTTGTTGACAAATATTCAATTCATTTGATAAAGAAATCAGTTTTAGGCTTTCAGCTTTGGGCTTTAGGCCTTAGGCTTTCTCCAAATTTTTCTCCAATTCAGCCACTACTGCTTCAGTGACACCGGTAAAGGAAAAGCCCCCATCGTGAAAAAGATTTTGCATCGTGACCATCTTTGTCAGATCGCTGAATAATACAGCGACATAACCAGCACAATCATCCGCACTCGCATTCCCCAAGGGGCTCATTTTTTCAGCATATTCCTGGAATCCGTCAAATCCTTTTACTCCACTGCCAGCCGTTGTTTTTGTAGGTGATTGTGAAACGGTATTAATGCGGACTTTTTTCTTAATACCATAATAATATCCGAAGCTCCTGGCAATACTTTCCAGCAAAGCCTTGGCATCAGCCATTTCATTGTAATCAGGAAATACTCTTTGAGCGGCAATATATGTTAGGGCTACTACGCTGCCCCAATAGTTGATCGCATCAAGTTCATATGCCGTTTGCAATACTCTGTGAAATGAGATTGCTGATATATCAAGCGTTTTTTGATTAAAACCATAATCCAGTTCTGTATAAGCACGCCCTTTCCTCATGTTCACACTCATACCTACGGAATGCAATACAAAATCAATCCTGCTGCCGAAGTGCGTCATAGAATCTTCAAACAGTTTCTTCAAGTCCTCCGACTTAGTTACATCTGCACCAATAACCGGAGCTTTTATCTCTTCAGCTAGTTTATTAATCTCACCCATTCGCAACGCGACGGGAGCATTCGTCAATACGATTTCCGCGCCTTCCTGGTGGCACCGAAGGGCCGTTCTCCATGCGAGAGATTTTTCATCCAACGCACCAAATATGATTCCTTTTTTCCCCTTAAGCAATTGATAAGACATACAATTCAGCGATTTTGTACCCGTAAAAATAAGGAGATATTTCCAACGGCCGTGAGAAGTAATTCCTCAGGCTTTTTTTGCAAAAATTTTGGACTTGATCATATGCGCTTTATACGTAAGATAATGCGTCATCTTTTTTTCAAGCCAGTGATGCAATGGCAGTAGCAGGGAGATAATAAATATTTTCACAGTCAGTACTTTCCAGGGTTCGCCATGGGTGATAACCTGGATCTGATCATCCAGCAACAAAACAATGAATTCAAATAAAAATATAAAAGCAAAAAATCCCATTGCCCGGATAATGGCAGGAGATATCTTAAAAACACCGAACACCACGAGAATAATAAAAACAGTTGCGATCACTGCAGTAATTCCCAAATATTCAATATTATTTCTGGTCCTTTTTCTATCTTCTTCATCTTTCTTTTGCTGTTCAGCTCTTTTGTTTGCATTCTGAATCTCTACACTCAATAAATCTTTTTGTTTACTAAGAGACTCAATTGAATCCCTGTAGACGTTGTATCTTGAAAGGTATTGTTGCGAAAGCTTATAATCACCCAGGAGATAACTCACAGAATCCAGGTTGAGCATAACATCCCGCTGATAATAAATATTCTCTGATGAATCGGCAAATCTGTTAGCAAGCAGCAGGGTTTTATATTCCTCCGGATATTTATGCATCCCGCGGTAAACCTCTGAAAGCTGGTCGGCAAAATTATATTTCTCAGGGTAATTTCCCTTTTGGCTGTATTCATAGGGCAATGCAAGATTCAGAAAATACAGAGCGGAATCGAACTTATTTTTAGAGCTTTCCACCACTGCGTATAATTTATTTACCTGATACTCCACTCCGAATTTCCGAATAAATTCCATCAATGCAGGATGCTGATTCATATATGCTATTCCCTTAATTGGATCGCTGGTGTTGAAGTAATAGTTCAACAAATCAAGGTAAATCTGCAATTTTAAATTTCCAATTCCCAGCGAATCTCCATATCTGGTTGCTTTATCATAATAAAAAATTCCCAGTTTTTCATTTTTTTGATGCATATGTGTTCTTCCAAGTGCCCGGAGGGAGGTAAATACGTATGCACTTTCGTTCCATTCCTGTGCTTCATTTTCACAAATAGTATAGTAATCCTTTGCCTTTTCGTAATCGTTTACGGATTCATAAAAATTCCCCAGCTCATCTAGGCTTTGTAAGTTCAGTAAATGGATCTTTGATTTTTCAGCAAAATTCCTTGCATCCAATAACGCCTGAAATTCTGATAGCTTGTTTGCAAGGGCATTCCATGTAACTGAAATCGATGAATAAGACTGGCAGAGAAGGCTGTCTGATCCTATGGACGATGCCAGAGAAATTGCCTGGTTATTATAACCCAGCGCTTTTTGATTTTCCGCGATATTCAGAAAATATCTGGCATAGAGTAAATAAGCAGAAACTTTATATCCATCCAATCCGCTTTCATTAGCTACCTGAAGGCATTTATCCGCATAAGGCTTTCCCTGTTCATAAAAATCGGGTCTGACGTAATAATTCAAATAGATTTTTGAGATCTGACTATAGGTCATACAGATAAAATTTCTGTTACGACTATCTTCTGATTCCTGAATCAGCAAATTTTTTAGGCTATCGAATATGGGTTCATCCGGCAGGCGGTGGCTTATTATTTCTGACACTATCAAAATCCGGTTTGTGGAAAGAGCGGTATACTGGGTTTTTAGTAAGGTAAGTAAACTGTCTTCCCTTAAGAAAAAGTTCTGTGCCCTCGTAAAATACCCAGCCAATAAAAATAATGTAAGGAAAAAAACATGTTTAATTCCATATAAGACAGATATTCGTTTTAATAGATATCTGTTCGTTTGTACATTTATTTTAGCAAATCCTGGCATGTATATTCACCGGCTTGTTAGTAACGAAATATTAAGTTCCTTCAATTGTTTATCATCGATAGTTGCCGGTGCATCGAGCATCACATCGCGACCGCTGTTGTTTTTAGGGAATGCAATGAAGTCGCGGATACTTTCGCTTCCACCCAGAATAGCGCAGAGTCTGTCAAATCCAAAGGCAATACCGCCATGGGGTGGCGCGCCATATTCAAAAGCACCTAACAGGAAACCAAATTTGTGGTTGGCTTCTTCACGGGTCATGCCCAGCGCGTCAAACATTTTTTCCTGCAATTCTCGCTGATAAATCCTGATCGAACCACCACCTATTTCATTTCCGTTCAGTACCATATCATAGGCATTTGCTTTGATATCAGCATAAGGATGTCTGAGATACCGGGTCGCATCGGCAATCAGCGGATCATTGTTGATCATGGTGGCTATCTGGTCAGGTTTTGGAGCTGTAAAAGGGTGATGTCGGGCAACCCAGCGATTATCTTCTTCACTGTATTCAAATAGAGGAAAATCAATAACCCAAAGCAGCCTGAACTCATCGTTCTTCCGCAAACCCATTCTTTCTCCCAATTCGAGGCGCAGATCACTGATTGCCTTACGTGTTTTTTCTTCTTTGCCGGAAAGTATAAGAATTGCATCTCCTTTTTGTGCATTAACGAATCCAGTGATGGCTTTAAGTCTATCTTCAGAATAAAATTTGTCAATGCTGCTTTTGAAAGAACCATCTTCATTATAACGAATATTAACAAGACCCTGCATTCCTATCTGGGGGCGTTTGACCCAGTCCGTTAGTTCGTCAAATTGTTTACGTGACCATGCGGCGGCAGCCGGAACGGCAATTGCCAGTACAGTTTCAGCATTGTCAAATACCTGGAAACCGGCATTGTTAATGAGGAACCCATCTGCTTCAGCGGAACCCTTTCTTTTGAAAACTGACTTCAGATTTGAGATTTTCATTCCAAAACGAATATCAGGTTTATCATTTCCATAATCCCACATGGCATCTTCCCAGGTCATTTTTTCTATGGTATCCGTATAATCAATGCCTTTTACTTCTTTAAAAATATAACGGATCATACCTTCGAACATCTGAAGAATATCTTCCTGTTCTATAAAGCTCATTTCACAATCGATCTGCGTGAATTCAGGCTGGCGGTCGGCGCGAAGATCTTCATCCCGGAAGCATTTTACCACCTGGTAATAGCGATCATAACCGCTGACCATGAGCAGTTGTTTAAAAGTCTGCGGGCTTTGCGGAAGAGCATAAAACTGCCCGGGATTCATGCGCGACGGAACCACAAAATCACGGGCACCTTCCGGTGTCGATTTGATCAGAAAAGGAGTTTCAATATCCATGAACTGGTTCAAATGAAGATAGTTCCGGGCAGCCCGGTTCACGGCATAACGCAATTCAATATTCCTTTTAATGGGATTTCGGCGCAGGTCCAGAAATCGGAATTTCATACGAAGATCTTCTCCACCGTCAGTTTCGTCCTGAATGGTAAATGGAGGTGTTACCGATTTATTCAATATCGTAATCTGTTTTACCCTGATTTCTATTTCCCCCGTCGGTATAATCAGATTCTTATTGGAACGTTCTGAAACAGTTCCGGTAGCCTGGATTACGAATTCACGGCCCAATGGAATATTTGCCTGTGCTTCATTCTGAGCCTCATCGAGCACTAATTGCGTAATTCCGTAGCGGTCCCTGAGGTCAATAAAGGTTATACTGCCAAACTTTCTAAGGGTTTGAACCCAGCCAGCAAGGGTTACTTCCCGGTTGAGGTCACCCAGCCCTAACTCGCCACAGGTATGTGTTCTGAACATTTGATTCCAGGATTAGCCGGCAAAGGTAGGGGGTGCCAGGTAGACCGAAAACGTTTAAAAAAATAAAAAACCGTTTGCGCCCCCTTTCATTTGTTAAAAATAGTTTTTATCTTGTAACCATCCGTGCGATTCACCTCCTCATGATTAAACCTATCCTGGTTATTCTATTCTTACCTTAAGCAACTACATCCATACCCTTGTAAGGCCATCTGTTTTTTGATCGGACCAACCTGAAGCAATCAAAACGAAAAACGGACCTTATGGAATTCATTATTATTGTTGCGCTGGTTACGGCCGTACTGATCCTGCACCGACCTCTTTCAGCCTTATTCAATAAGCTCTATATAAGCCGCCAGCAGCATAAATTTATAGAGTGCGAAACTTTTTATCATAGTGTGGTTTCCAAATACATCCGTTTTTATAACCGCCTGGGCCTCGAAGAACAGCGAAGATTCCTTTTCCGTACTTTTTTATTCAGAAAATCCCGGCGCTTTCATTATATCGAAGTTAAAGAGAGTGCAGAAATGCCCATTCTTATCAGCGCCGTTGCAATACAACTCACATTCGGTCTCGATAAATATATGCTGAATTACTTCAACGACATTTATGTTTTGAAAGATGATTACCACTATGGATTCTATTCCCGTCCTTTTATGGGTCATGTGGATCAGAGTGGAATTTATCTTTCCTGGGATAATTTTATCAAAGGCATTACCGGTCAGACTCCCAATTGCAATGTCGGGCTTCATGAAATGGGTCATGCTCTGGCTTATGTTACTTTCATAACAGAAACTGAAGAAGACAAACATTTTAAAAAAGAATTCAAAAACTTCTCTAAAGTTGCACGACCCATTTTTACAAGTATGCAGGGAGGAAACCGCAACCTGCTGGGTGAATATGCTGCAGTCAATTACCATGAATTCTGGGCTGTGTCAGTCGAAACTTTCTTCGAAAATCCTGTTTGCATGCAACACGACCTGCCGGAATTATACCAGGCTATGATCAGCCTTCTTCGTCAGGATCCTTTGCAAATGCGCAATAACAACATTGGCAAAGCAGTCTTTATGGTGAAGGCGAAAGAAAGCGTAAAGCTTAAAGCCTAAAACCTTTTCGAATTATATACGTGTAAGAATTTTTTCAAAACGACTGATGTCTACCAGCGGGTCGATGAGTTCCTTACCCGTTATTTTATCAGCTAACTGTTTGCCGAAATAGGGAGCCAGCGAACAACCTTTGGTTCCCAATCCGTTTAATATACCTATGCGGGAATTCAATGGATGAAAACCAACAAATGGTCTTCGTTCAAGTGTAGCTGGACGAATGGATGCAAAATGTTCTTGAATGGCATAAGGTAATTTTATATTAAAATTCAGCCATTCCTCCCCATTTTTCCTGAATTTCTCTGATGGCAGGTCATTGTCGAATGACCATTCGTAAGAAGATCCCAGCCAGAAAATATTTTCCCCGCAGGGAACCAGACTCATACCCTTTTTATAAACCTTATCAGCAGGCAGGCTTTTTATTTCCACCAAGAGTGCTTCTCCTTTGTTTAATGCGAATGGTAATTTATTAAAATATGGATTTTGCGCAGATGATTTACCGTCACAAAATATTATATAACTGGCACGCATATTCGAATATTCTAACTTTTTACCCGTTTCTTTTAATTTAAACGGATCAAAGTGACAGTCAACCAGGCAATTATTTTCTTTCAGCCATATTCTCCAGCTTTTCAATAATTTTTCGACATTTACTAACTGGCATGGATGGATCGCACCCCACCCCAGATCATATCTGAACCATTCTGCATATTTTTTACTGTCTTCACCAGGAATCAGATAAGACGGATCTTCCTCATAACGTTTCTGAAAAGCCTGTAACATTTGCACAGTTGGAAAGAAATCAATCAAGCTTATTTCGTCAATAAAATTTTCCTCCAGAAAATTTCCTATTTCCTGATATGCATTTTTTGCAAAGGGCATAAGTTCATCTATCATCCAGGTAGTAACGAGTCTTCTTCCTGTGACAGGGTTAATCAGGCCAGCCGCGCGAATGGAAGCGCTATCCGGATTTATCTGATCGATGAGTTTAAAAGAAACTCCGGATTTATGTAACCAGTAGCTGAGCCAGGTTCCTGCGAGTCCTTGTCCAACAATCAAAACATCCACTTTCTTCATAACATAAATAATGCAAAGCCAAAAGCCTAAAGCTTAAGGCCTAAAGCTTTTAAAAGAAAAAATCCTCTCAGAATATCAAGAGGATTTTAAATTTATTGAAACCATTACTTAATTCGTAAATAGCATTATCAATAAAAAGTTTTAAGCTTTAAGCTTTAGGCTTTAAGCTTTAGGCTTCACAGCACCCTCGCCATAGTTGCTCCGATATTAGCGGGGCTTTGCACCACTTCAATACCACATTCTGTCATGATTTTCATTTTTGCTGAAGCAGTGTCGTCGGCTCCGCCGATAATTGCACCTGCATGACCCATACGGCGTCCGGGTGGTGCTGTCTGCCCTGCAATAAATCCAACCACCGGCTTACGGTAATTTACTTTTATCCACCGTGCTGCTTCCGCTTCCATGCTGCCGCCAATTTCTCCAATCATTACTATACCTTCTGTTTCGGGATCATTCATCAATAATTCCACCGCTTCTTTTGTGGTAGTGCCGATGATGGGATCTCCACCAATTCCAATGGCTGTAGAGATACCCAGACCCGCTTTTACTACCTGGTCTGCTGCTTCATAAGTTAACGTTCCGGATTTGGATACAATTCCAATCTTCCCGGTTTTAAAAACAAATCCGGGCATGATACCTACTTTACATTCTCCCGGTGTAATAACTCCCGGACAATTTGGGCCAATCAACCGGCTATTGGTGCCCGTTAAATAATGTTTTGCCTTTACCATATCCTGCACAGGAATACCTTCCGTGATACAGACTATCAGGGCGATACCTGCTTCAGCAGATTCCATGATGGCATCTGCTGCAAAAGCCGGTGGCACAAAAATAATAGACACATTAGCACCAGTAGTTTTCACAGCGTCTGCAACCGTATTGAAAACCGGGCGGTCAAGATGTTTGCTACCGCCTTTTCCGGGTGTTACTCCACCCACCACCTGAGTTCCGTATTCGATCATCTGCAATGCATGAAAGCTGCCTTCTGTTCCTGTGAAGCCCTGTACAATGATTTTTGAATTTTTGTTGACTAATACTGCCATTGTTCTTTTTTAGGTGGTTTTTATGCTAACAAAATTACTTATTTCAACAATTCATCCATGGTTGTGGTTATTTTCAATTTTCCCTTTCATTTCCAGCTGTCGCATATCCTTGGCATCCTGCAGGAATTCTGATGCAAAAATGAAATCATTCAGTTTTTTATTCTTGCTGAAAATAATCTCCTTGTTGGAACCTTCCCATTCTTTCAGGCCATCATACATATAAATAATATGATCCCCGGTTTCCATCACACTGTTCATGTCGTGGGTATTCACAACTGTTGTAATATTATATTCAGTTGTTATTTCTTTAATAAGTTTATCAATTAATATAGATGTTTGTGGGTCAAGTCCCGAATTTGGTTCATCACAAAAAAGATACCTGGGATTCAAAACAATTGCACGGGCGATACCCACCCGTTTCTTCATACCACCTGAAATTTCAGCAGGAAACTTATTGTTCACTTCTTTCAGATTCACCCGATCCAAAACCTCATTTACACGGCTGAGTTTATTTGTAAAACTATCGTCTGTGAACATATCCAGAGGAAACATAATATTTTGTTCCACAGTCATGCTGTCAAATAGTGCAGAGCCCTGAAATAACATTCCTATCTGCTGACGAAGTATTTTCCTGTCTTCTTCATTCATGCTGGTAAAGTCCTTACCCCCGTAGGAGATATCGCCGGAATCCGGTTCGAAGAGTCCGACAAGGCATTTCATTAATACCGTTTTGCCGCTTCCGCTGGAACCGATAATGAGGTTACATTTCCCGGTTTGGAAAATGGCGCTCACTCCATTTATGACTGGTTTGCCATCGAAACCTTTTTTTAAATCTTTAACTTCTATCATGCCTGTCGATTATAAGAGGAGGGAAGAAAGCACGTAGTCCATTAAAAGGATCAATACACAACTCACCACAACGGACTTTGTGCTGGCTCTTCCAATTTCAAGTGCTCCTCCATTTACATAGTAACCATAAAAAGACGAAATACTGGAAATAATGAAAGCAAAACAATATGATTTTACCAGGGCAAATAATACGTTGAATGGTTTAAAATATTGAAATAAACCTTTATCAAATTGAGATGTGGAAACAATACCCGTTGCAACAGAAGCCAGTTTACCTCCCAGGATACCAAGAACAGCAGAAATAATTACCAACATTGGAATGGTAATCATAGCAGCCAGAATTTTTGGAAGAATGAGGTAAGTCTTGGTGTTGATTCCCATAATTTCCAATGCATCTATCTGTTCGCTCACACGCATATTTCCCAATTCTCCGGCTATCTTACTTCCGACCACACCTGCCAGCACGATACAGACCAGCGTGGGGGAAAATTCAAGAATGACAGTATCGCGCACGATCTGAGCAATGGTTGACAATGGAATCAGTGGGCTTACGAGTTGATATGCTGTCTGAAGTGCAGATACCGCACCCATAAAAACAGAAATAATGATAACAATTCCAAGCGAACGGATACCGATTTCGACACATTGATGCATTAGCTCCTTCCAGTACATCTTCAGGTTTTCCGGTTTGGAAAACATATCCTTAATCATCAATATAAATCGCCCCAGTTCAGTAAAAAATATTCATGTTAATTCTGCAATGAAATTACGGTTTATTTCTTGGTTCTTTTCCACCAGGGCGATCTGCGCATGGCTTCTTCAGGCGTTTCGCGGCATTTAGTTTGCGCATCGATCACGGCAACCAGCGCCATATTATAAATATTTCTCACGGAACTGCCCAGTTGAAGAACGTGTACCGGCTTTTTCATCCCGAGTAAAATCGGACCAATCGCATCCGCAGCACCCAATTCCTTTAAAATATTATACGCAATATTACCCGCTGCAAGATTGGGGAAGATCAGTGTATTTACCTCCTGATCGACGAGGCTGCTGAATGGATAATTCTCACGTAGGATTTCATTGTTCAATGCAATACTTGCCTGCATCTCTCCATCCACTATCAGATCCGGGTCTTTTTGTTTTACAATTTCTGTTGCCTTAGCAACGAGTCGGGCTTCAGGAGAATTACTCGTTCCAAAATTTGAATAACTCAACATAGCAATTCGCGGAACCAGGTTGAAATGTCTTACTTCTTTCGCAGCAAGCAACGTTATGTCTGCAAGTTCTTCGGCTGTCGGATTAAAATTCACAGTTGTATCTGCCAGAAAAAGCGGGCCTTTTTTTGTGAGCATCAGATACATGCCTGCAATTTTTTTTACTCCTTCTTCTGTACCGATTATTTCTATTGCCGGACGAATTGTATCCGGATAGTTTTTTGTCAGGCCCGAAATCATCGCGTCGGCCTCGCCTGTTTCTACCATCATGCATCCGAAATAATTCCGGTCGCGCATAATCTTGGTCGATTCGTATTTATTAAATCCTCTTCTTTGTCTTTTTTGAAAAAATAACTCTGTATATCTTATACGGCGTTCATCATGTTCTTCACTTCTTGGATCTACGATGGGGAACTCTTCAATATCAATTTTATTAGCAGCTGCAGTAGCACGAATTCTTTCTTTATTCCCCAGCAGGATTGGATAAGCCGCGCCTTCATCGAACAGGAGTTGTGCAACTTTTAGTATTTTAATATTATCCGCTTCTGCAAATACCAATCGTCTTGGATCACTTCTTGCTTTACTGCCCAGCACCCGAATCAACTGGTTATCGAGACCGAGCCGCTTATTCAGTTCAATGGCATAAGTATCCCAGTTTTCAATATTTATCTGCGCCACATTGCTTTCAATAGCTGCTTTTGCAACTGCCGGTGCTACGGTTGAAAGCAACCTTGGATCAAAAGG
>Ga0207113_1003_pt2 | contig 97452 bp, 88 predicted proteins | sample Alteio_BWMinHeat_69_FD_153559 | JGI IMG/M metagenome (GOLD analysis project Ga0207113, IMG submission 153559) | Enriched cells from forest soil in Barre Woods Harvard Forest LTER site, Petersham, Massachusetts, United States -... | ecosystem: Environmental > Terrestrial > Soil > Temperate forest >... | reverse complement strand
GGGATATCGGTAATACCGCCTCGCTCTATGCCCGTGCCTTTTTTGAAACACTATCTTTTGATGCAGTTACGGTAGCCCCTTATATGGGAGAAGACAGTGTCAGACCTTTTCTGGAATATAAAGACAAGTGGACGATCCTGCTTGGTCTCACTTCCAATTCCGGTGCTTCTGATTTTGAATTGCAATCCTGCGATGGCAGGATGCTCTTTGAATCTGTCATCCGCAAAGCCTCACAGTGGGGTACAACCGAAAATTTGATGTTCGTAATCGGTGCAACACAGGCAGAATGGTTTGCTCATATACGTATGCTCGTTCCTGATCATTTTTATCTGGTTCCCGGAGTGGGTGCACAGGGCGGGAACCTGAAAGAAATATCTTTAAACGGATTAAATAAAGACGCAGGTTTATTGGTGAACGCAAGCCGGGGAATTATTTATGCAGGATCCGAAGAGGATTTTGCAGAAAAGGCTGCTCTGGTTGCGTCCGGATATGCCACTGAAATGGCCGGGTATCTTCACTAACAACTTTCCCCGATCCGTTACAAATTCACTTTTGATTTATCTGAATCCTTATCATCATCTTCGTCATTGTTTTCCTTGTCTACAGATTTATCGCCCATATTTACTAATCGGACACTTCCGAAACTGCTTTTGATTTTAATTTTCGCAGCCCCGCTTCCGGCTTTACCTGTATAAGTTTTATCGAATTTGGGACCTGAAGATTCATCATCCCTGTCTTCATTAATATTGTATTCCGTTCTGTTATTGAAACTTCCGAAATTCGTATATACATCAAACTGAGCAGATAAATTATTGGATACTCTCAGATTGATGGTTGAATAGGATTGAAAAAGGGTCAATGAGCTGAGGGCATTATCTACTGCGATATTTACTTTACTGCAGAATTGCACATCTACTTTTGAAGTTCCTCCGATACCCGCAACATTTGAGTTGCCATTGAACTTCAATATGACGTCTGCATTATTTAACCTACCAATTTCCGCTTTGCCAAATTCCACATGGACAAGTGTTGCATTGGGCAATTTGCCGGTTGATAGTTCTCCAAACTTACTGGTGATGCTGGCACTTCCGTCAAAATCCGGGATAATAGTTTTTCCAAAGCTGTTTTCAATTCGAAGGGGATTTTTGGAGGGCATAATTATTTTATAGTCCACATAAAATTTTCTTGTATCCTCATTTTTACTCCAGTTATCTTTTCCTGACATATGTCCAATATCAGTTTTAAAACTGATTTCATGACCGCCCTGGTTATCTTTCACGTTGATCAGACCCATCATTTTCTGCGCTTTTTCTTCGGAAGAAGCGTGCACACCGATTTCAATATCGATCTGGATTTCGTTTTTGTCCCAGGTAGTAACGGTTACATTACCAAATGAATTTTCGATAGATAGCCTGTCCTCAGGGCCTACATTATAGGATTTGGAGATTGTCCTTTTCTTTTCGACTTCATCTCCATTATTGGCCTTACTCAGTAAAGGGGCCAGCGCAAAGGCCAGAAGAACGAAACCTTTAAACGGATTTATAAGCATTTTCATACGCTGTTTTTTTAGAATGTTTGATTTTTTTAATTATGTCCAACTGTTTATTCAATAATCCGATCTGAAGCTGAAGATTTGATATCATCGCTTCGATCACCTGCTCCCGGTTGGAATTGTTCGGTAACTGGGTTTTGAGGGTATGGTATACACTGTCAAGTTTTTGCACGTCACCAGAGAACTGTCTGTATAGGAGTGGCTCATCCTTTTCAAGTGTTTTGAGCTCTTCGTGTTTGAGTTCAATCAGCTTTGTGTAGTAATACATTTCTTTACTGTCTCCATTATCAGGAGATGTATTATCTGTTTTACTGGTTATTACCTGGTCCTGTGCATCGGGAACTTTTCTTTCCGGAATTGTTCCTGTAACCTGTACAGGTGAATCTGGTGGCGGATTTATACCAGCCGGGCGATTCGAAGATTCTTTACGACGGTCATTAATTCCAGCCACAGATGGCTGAATTTTATTCTTACGTAATGAATAATAAAGAGTACCGGATATTGCAATCAGCAAGACAGCGGCTGCAGCAGCCATCCAACGCTTGAAAGACATGGTACGAATGGGTATGGGTTTATCCGTTTCCGGGTTCATCCTTTCATTTATCTTCTCCCATACCCTGGGATTCGGTGATTCTGCATCAAAATTATCCCGGTTTTCAAGAATAAATTTTTCCAATGGGCTGCTCATGATAAGCCTCCTTCTTTAATGAGTGATAATAATTTTTGTTTTGCTCTCATATATTGTGTTCTGACGGTGGCATGTGTTATCTGAAGTATTTCTGCAATCTCTTCCTGGTCATATCCTTCGAATAAGTGAAGACTGATAACTGTCCTGTATCCATTTGGCAATTCTTTCACTGCTTTTTTAATTTCTTCCACTTTATATTTCAGTCCTTCTTCATCGAAACTATCTTCTTCTGGTATATGCAAGGCACTGGTTTTTTCGATATCTATAATTTCCATTTTTCTTTTTCTGAGAGAGTTAATGGATTTGTTAATCACAATTCTCTTCAGCCAGGCTCCGAATGTTGATTTGTAAGCAAAACTTTCTATCGCTGCAAACGCATCCACAAATGATTCCTGTAGCACGTCCTCTGCGTCGGCTGTATGATTCACAATCCTGAGACTGGTATTATACATGGCTTTGGAATATTTCTGATATAGTTCACCATAACTTCGCCGGTCGCCCTGCCTGCACCGTTCAACCAGCTCGTCATGTTGTATGCTTTTGGTTAGTTCCAACATCCGGATTTTGTTACTATTATAAGTACACAAAGAAAAGCAGGATGTTGCATCCGGTTTTAACATTCTCTGTCCTAATAATAATTAATTAAGGATAAATGGGTTATGTTGAATGTGTTGTGCACCGTTTCGGTGCTCAAAAACGGAGTTTAAATTTTATGAGCCTGATGGAAGACTGGAGTGGCTATACACCTTAAGCCCCGGCTTTGGCCTTTTTGAGTATTTTCGCATCCAACTCTATCATCATGCCTGCCAAAACCGATGTTTTTCAAAGCCCCGATTACTATCAGTTGGACGACTTACTTACTGAGGAGCATAAATTGATCAGGGAATCTGTACGTTCTTATGTTAAGAAAGAAATTAGTCCAATAATTGAAGAATATGCACAAAAAGCGGCATTTCCCACCCAGATTGTGAAACAACTGGGCGATTTGGGCTGTTTTGGTCCTACCATTCCTGAATCCTATGGAGGAGGAGGTCTTGATTATATCAGCTACGGTCTGATGATGCAGGAACTTGAAAGAGGAGACAGTGGTGTCAGGTCTACAGCTTCAGTGCAGGGATCTCTTGTAATGTTTCCTATTCATGCTTACGGACCGGAACAAATGAAGAAGAGGATATTACCAAAACTTGCAACAGGCGAATGGCTGGGCTGTTTTGGCCTTACAGAACCTGATCATGGTTCTAATCCGGCAGGCATGCTGACTAATTTTAAAGATGCGGGTGATCATGTGGTATTAAATGGAAGTAAGATGTGGATAAGTAATGCGCCATTTGCCCAGGTTGCTGTGGTCTGGGCAAAGGATGAGCAGGGTGATATCCGGGGTCTGGTTGTAGAAAGGGGAATGGAAGGTTTTACCACACCAGTGACCCATGGGAAATGGAGCCTGCGGGCTTCAGCCACAGGGGAACTGGTTTTCGATAACGTCAAAGTGCCCAAAACAAACCTGTTTCCTGATATCCACGGATTAAAAGGCCCGTTAAGCTGTTTAACGAAAGCGCGATACGGTATTGCATGGGGATCAGTAGGTGCTGCCATGGACTGTTATGATACGGCTCTGAGGTATAGTAAAGAAAGAATTCAATTCGGAAGACCTATTGGTGGTTTCCAGCTGCAACAAAAGAAGTTGGCAGAAATGATTACTGAAATCACTAAGGCTCAATTATTGAATTGGAGACTGGGAATGCTGATGAACGAAAAAAGAGCTACTCCGGCGCAGGTGTCCATGGCGAAAAGGAACGGGTGCGAAATTGCAACAAATATAGCGAGGGAAGCAAGGCAGATGCTGGGTGGAATGGGTATTACCGGTGAATATCCGATCATGCGGCATCTTATGAATATGGAAAGTGTTCTGACTTATGAAGGAACACATGATGTTCATTTGTTGATTACGGGAATGGATGTAACCGGTTTTAATGCATTTACGTAAATCGCAGACTGTGTATTGGTCATCGATTATCAATGTAGGATATGTAACCGGCGTTTTTTAAACAGGTTGAATTTTATTAAATAATTATGAGAATATTTTTGATTGGGTTTATGGGTTCAGGTAAAACACATTGGGGTACCAGGATTGCCGCGAAATTACAAATTCCGTTTTATGACCTTGATGCTGTGATTGTAAATAATGAAGGCATGAGTATTTCTGAAATTTTTGCAATCAAGGGTGAAGAATATTTTCGTTATATGGAAAAACAAACGCTGGAGGATTTGATAAACCGGGAAGAAAATTTTGTTTTGTCAGCCGGAGGTGGTACTCCTTGTTTTTTTAATAATATAGATTTTATGAAAAAGAGTGGGAAAGTGCTTTGGCTGAATACTTCACTGGAAGCATTAAACCAGCGGCTTCTTAACGAAAAAATGTCCAGGCCTCTATTAAAGGGAATAACTGAAGCCGGACTTCGAGCATATATTATTCGGAAACTGGGTGAACGTAAAATGTATTATGAGCAGGCAGACCTGATGGTACTTGAAGAAAACACAGAGCTTGAATCTTTTATTAGTTTATTACAATAAAATTTTTCTAAATATCTTTTTGTGAATAAACTATTTCTTGTACTGGCTTCCATTTTTGGTGCCCTGGCAGTTGTAGCAGGTGCGATGCTTGCCCACCAATTGAAACATCTGATGCCGGATCCGGCACTTGAAATTTATGATACAGCAGTTCGTTATCAGTTTTACCACGTATTTGCATTGTTGGCTGCAGGAATTCTTGGTGAAAAGTTTCCGGGTTACCAGATAAACCGTGCAGGCTTTTGTTTTATAGCAGGTATACTTCTTTTCAGTGGCTCTTTATATATTATATCCGTACTGTTAACCAACGGAAGCACCATCCCCGTTTTTCTGGGAATTCTGACACCGGTAGGCGGTGTTGGATTTATCCTCGGATGGATTTTTTTAGCTTTGGCTGTTAGGAGGAGAAGATCTACTTAACATATCTTTGTCGTCATGGCTCAGCGTTCAAAATCAAAGAAAAACCATTCTTCCGGTCCGTCTTCCCTGAAAACAGAAAAGGAAGCCAAACTTACTGTTTCTCAGGTAATCCGTGATGAGCGGACGCATAAGATCACCGGAGCTGCATTTTTATTAATATCCATATTTTTATTTATTTCTTTTACTTCTTATTTGTTTACCTGGCGGGAAGACCAGGATAAGGTATTCCGTGGCATTTCGATCCTCGCTCCATCACGTGACATTAAAGTGGCAAATTTGCTCGGAAATCTCGGCGCTTATATTTCACATTTGTTTTTTTATAAAGGTTTCGGTTTGGCAAGTTATTTTATCTGTTCGTTTTTTTTTATTGCCGGGATTAACTGGTTGTTTGCGAAGAAATATTTTTCTATCAAACGCAATCTGCGCTATGTATTGATCGGACTTATTTATTTATCCACTACACTGGCTTTTATTTTTCATGGAGCCTCTTTTCCATGGGGGGGTGCATTTGGCGACATGACCTGTGAATGGATGATACGTTTCCTGGGCAAAATTGGGACAGCCTGCGTATTATTTGCCTGCTTTCTGGCATATTTCATCTGGCGTTTTAATCCTGAATTCAAATTGCCCGAATCAGCCCTAAAGAATAAGAATGCGGATTTTATTCCTGAACAGGAACCTGATAAAGAATCAGGTGCTGCACTTTTTATTGAAGAACCTTTTTTAAGAGATAAAAAAAATAGATTAAAAAACGAGGAAGATTTTCCTTTAATTATTGCTAAAGAAGAATCATTTACCGATTCCAACTCAGTTTTCATAAGGGAAGAACCTGTTAAGAAAGAATTTCCCCTCGTTCCTGCAGCACTGAAACCCCTGAAAAAAAATATTCCAGAAACTAACCCACTCGAACTGGAAATTAAAAAAGTTCCTGAAACGATTCCTGATGAAATAAACGAAGATGGAAATATAATTAAATCCGATGCCATGCCGGATTATGAACCTACTCTGGATTTAAGATCCTATAAATTTCCACCCCTGGATCTGTTACAGGCTCATGGTAACGATCGCATAATTCAGGATCCTGCGGAATTGGAAAATAATAAAAACCAGATCATCAGTACACTGAAAAATTATGATATAGATATTCATAAGATCAGTGCAACCGTTGGTCCGACAGTAACTTTATATGAAATTGTACCGGCACCCGGTGTCAGAATATCAAGGATTAAAAACCTGGAAGACGATATTGCATTAAACCTGTCTGCCCTGGGTATTCGAATTATCGCTCCGATTCCGGGTAAGGGGACCATCGGAATAGAAGTGCCGAATGTTAAGAAAACTCTTGTGAGTATGCGCACTTTACTGGCTTCAGATAAATTCCAGTATAGCACCTTTAACCTTCCGATTGCTATTGGAAAAACGATCAATAATGAGAATTTTATAGTCGATTTGTCAACTATGCCGCATCTTTTGATGGCCGGAGCGACCGGCCAGGGTAAATCTGTCGGAGTAAATGCTATCCTGGTTTCACTTTTATATAAAAAACATCCTTCACAACTGAAACTTGTTCTGGTAGATCCAAAAAAAGTAGAACTCAGTTTATACAGGGTAATTGAAAAACACTTTTTAGCTAAATTGCCAGGAGAGGAAGAACCCATTATTACTGATACAAAAAAAGTGGTTTATACTTTAAATGCACTTTGCATAGAAATGGACAACCGTTACGATTTGCTGAAAGAAGCGGGTACCCGAAATATCAGGGAGTACAATGATAAATTTACAAAACGAAAACTGAGTCCGCAAAAGGGGCACCAGTATCTACCTTTTATAGTCCTTGTTATAGATGAATTTGCCGACCTCATTATGACTGCAGGAAAAGAAATTGAAATGCCCATAGCGCGACTGGCACAATTGGCAAGAGCTGTTGGTATACACCTGATCATTGCAACACAGAGACCATCGGTCAATATAATTACCGGAACTATAAAGGCTAATTTCCCTGCTCGAATTGCATTTAAAGTTTCTTCAAAAATAGATTCAAGGACCATCCTTGATACCGGTGGTGCAGAACAGCTCATTGGCAAAGGGGACATGTTGGTATCTTATAATGGCGAAATAACACGCCTGCAATGCGCTTTTGTTGATACCCCTGAAGTAGAGGAAATTGCAGATTTTATCGGGAAACAACAGGGCTATCCTCAAGCTTTTTTACTACCTGAATATGTGGATGAGAAGGATTTGGATGCCAGAGATTTTGATGCCAATAGCCGTGATCCGCTATTTGAGGATGCTGCCCGCCTTATTGTTCAGAATCAGGTGGGTTCAACTTCTTTGATACAGCGCAGGATGAAACTTGGTTATAACAGGGCTGGGCGATTGATGGATCAGCTGGAGGCTGCTGGTGTGGTTGGACCAAATCAGGGAAGCAAGGCAAGGGAAGTAATAATAAAAACGGATGCTGAACTTTCAATATTTCTTGCACATATGAACGGATAGCCGTCAGGTACTTTTAACATGGATGGCATAACGATTGCAATTTGAATGACATATCTTGCACCCCTTTATTATCAATTTTCATGTATGAAAATGTTGCTTGTTTTCTTAAATGGCTTTTTTGCATTATCAACCTGCTATTCCCAGAATAATGACCCTGACGCAAAAATGATTTTGGATCAGGCTTCGGCTAAAATAAAATCATATAAAACTATAAAGGCTGTATTTACACTTCAGTTACAGGATGCACAGGGTACTCCACAGGGTACTAAGAAAGGGACGGTTTTGATGAAAGGAAACAAATATTATGTTCAAATTACAGGTCAGGAGATTTATTCTGATGGTAAAACAATTTGGACTTACGATAAATCAGCTAACGAAGTAACAATAACTAAGGTTGACCCCGGTTCCAGCACGATTTCACCTCAAAAACTGCTGACCAATTTTTATGACAAAGATTTCATTTATAAGGTGAATGGCGAACAGAAAATGGGAACTAAGACGGTAGTGGAAATCGAAATGACACCTACTGATAAAACACAGAATTTTCATAAGATTTACTTATATGTAGATAAGAAATCCCACCTGGTCAGCTCGGGCAAATTCCTGGACAAAAGTAATAGCCGTTATATTTATAATATCGATAGCCTGAGCGGTAACCTGAATATCTCTGATGCCAGTTTTGTATTCGATAAATCCAAACATCCGGGAGTGGAGGAAGTAAATTTGACTCAATAGCGACATGAAGAAAGTATGGGAGTATGGGAATGAGAGATTTTTACTAACGAGTAGCTATAGTCGAAAAAGGACTAATAAATTATTGAACACTCCCATACTCCCATACTCCCTTACTTCATCTCTCTCCCCATCTAAAGCTTTTAAGTTCAAAACCCGCCAGGTCAATGACGCGATCGACTACTGTGGAAACGACTTCTTCAATAGAAGCCGGCTTACTGTAAAATGAAGGTGAAGCCGGACATATAATCCCCCCCGCCAGCGTGATTGTCTCCATATTTCGTATATGGATAAGATTATAGGGATTATCCCTGATCACACAAATCAATTTTCTTCTTTCTTTTAAGATCACGTCTGCCGCTCTGGAGATCAGATCGCTGGATATACCAGCAGCAATTCTTCCCAAACTACCCATAGAACAGGGAATAATAATCATCGTATCAAACCTGGCTGATCCGGAAGCGAACGGGGCTTTGAAATTATCAGGTTCAAAGATATCTAAGGGTAAATCCTTATAAGATTGATTGCCCAGTTCAGTTTCCCAAACTTCGCGTGCATTTTTAGTCATTACGATGGAAACAGTCTCCCACTGGGAACGGATAGCCAATAATTTTTCTATGAGAATACTCGCATACAATGAGCCACTGGCACCTGTTATAGCTACAACTACTTTTCGCATCCTGTGTTTTGGTTGAATTTACAAAGTAGATGAATTAAGTTGATATGCATCAATATAAGCCTCGTAAATAAATTTTTTTAATTGGTGAAACACAGTTTCTACCCCTAATATTTTATATTTGACTTTTCATAGGATAAGGTTTAATGGTTAATGGTATTTGATTAGTGCGGCCTCCCTTCAATAAGGAGGCTTTATTATTTGACTATTCAGGGTGTGTTAAACTATTTGGCAAAATTAAGAATTGCCAGATGTGAGGGATCAAAATGATCTGCAGGAATATGAGCCCCTCCCTGATGGAATAATGCAGAAGCCTGTAGCCTGAGGAAGATATTATGATTTTTGTTAGATTTTGCATACACCACACGGTCAAAACTTTCCTTGTTATAAATTCCGAGACAAAATATATTTATATAATATTTTCCTTTGGGTATACTGACCTGGATCTTGTTATCTATGTTGGGATAAAAAACTTTTTTTATTACACCTGCTCCCCGCAAATCATAGCGATCAAATATCACAAAAACAGAATCAATTTTTGAAAGTTTATCCGAAGCATTTTGCAGGGTAATGGTAACCGTACTGGAATCTTTGGCTGGCTTTTGATCAATACCGTAACAATGGCAGTATGCCATTATAAGCAAACTGAATATAGTTTTTCGCGGGAGCATTTGGTTTAGAATCTAATAGGAGCGGGTATTAAACAATGCTCTGTCAGTATTTACTAAAATACAAAATGACCTTAAAAACCGCAGTTATCAAGTATAAAAACGAAAAAAGCAGGTTTTTATGTTCAACCTGCTTAAATTTATTTATAACTCATTAAGCTTCAGCCATATCTGGAATAGCCTCTACTTTATAATCCCCTATATCCAGCTTCTTTTTTGTGGCTTCAAATGCAGCCAGGGTAACCTCAATATCCAGATCCGTATGCAAGGCAGTAGGTATCAGACGATAAATGATATGGCCCTTAGGAATAACGGGATAGACTACTATAGAGCAGAAAATGCCGTAATTCTCCCGAAGATCCATTACCATAGCGGTTGCTTCCGGAACGTCCCCTTTCATATAAATTGGTGTAACAACAGAATCCGTCTTTCCTATATCGAATCCCTTTTTGCGGAGTCCAGCCTGCAGTTTCAGTGCGTTACTCCACAGCTTTTCTTTCAACGATGGATTATTCCTCAATAATTCCAGTCTTTTGAGATTACCAAGTACGACTGCCATTGGTAAACTTTTAGCAAAAATCTGACTCCTGATATTGTACCTGATATAGTCTACAATCGGTCTTTCACCAGATACAAAAGCGCCTATCGAGGCCATGGATTTTGCAAAAGTCGAAAAATATAAATCAATATCATCCTGAACACCCTGTTCTTCTCCCGCTCCTGCGCCTTTTTTCCCAAGTGTTCCAAAACCATGTGCATCGTCTACCAACAACCTGAATTTGTATTTAGATTTCAACGCTGTAATTTCTTTTAGTTTTCCCTGATCTCCTGCCATTCCGAATACTCCTTCAGTAATTACCAGAACTCCGCCTCCACCTTGTTTTTCAACAAGTGCATTTGCCCGTTGAATCTGCTTTTCAAAATCGTTGAGGTCATTATGTTTGAAAACATAACGATGGCCTGCATGTAAACGAAGACCATCGATAATACAAGCATGACATTCTGCATCATAAACTATCACGTCATGTCTCCCGCATAACACATCGATAATACTTACCATACCCTGGTAACCGTAATTCAGCAGTGCGGTGTCCTCCTTTCCAACAAATTCAGAAAGTTCTTTTTCAAGCTGTTCATGCTGGTTACTGTTTCCACTCATCATACGGGCACCCATAGGTGAAGCAAGACCATATACAACTGCACCTTCCGCATCCGCTTTTCTTACTTCCGGATGGTTAGCAAGTCCCAGATAATTATTCAGACTCCACACGATCATTTCTTTTCCACGAAAATTCATTCTGCTACCAATTTCACCTTCCAGTTTTGGAAATGCAAAATAACCATGCGCTCTGTCCCGATGCTGTCCGATTGGTCCTTTGTGTCTTGTCAGCTTTTCAAAAATATCTGCCATATGTTAAACTACAATTGGTTAAAATTGATGCAAAAATAATGCATTTACGTAACCGGACAATATGCAAATGAAGATACCTTTGTTTAAAGCTTTATTGAATATGAGGAAATTCTTTTTTTTTATTGCGCTCGGTATATGCCAGGTATTTCATGTTTGGGCACAACCGGCAAATTCATCAATTGCAAGGCCTAAGCTGGTTGTAGGCATTGTTGTAGATCAGATGCGCTGGGATTTTCTTTACCGTTATTATAACAGGTACAGTGAAGATGGCTTTAAAAGGATGTTGAAAGAAGGCTTTTCCTGCGAGAATACATACATAAATTATTTACCATCTTTTACCGCCGTTGGTCATACCTGTATTTTTACTGGTTCTGTGCCATCCATTTCAGGTATAACGGGTAATGACTGGGTGGATCAATTAACGGGTGCTCATGTTTATTGCACAGAAGATAGTACTGTGCAATCGGTCGGTGTTGAATATGCGCCCGATGGAAAAATGTCTCCCCGAAATCTGCTTGTTTCAACCATTACTGATGAATTGCGTATGGCAACAAATTATCAGTCGCGTGTGGTTGGCATCTCTTTGAAAGACAGGGCCGCTATTCTGCCTGCAGGACATACTGCCAACGCTGCATTCTGGATGGACGATTCCAGTGGTAATTTTATCAGCAGCTCGTATTATATGAAAAGACTTCCTGAAGCTGTTGAAAATTTCAATAAGCAGAAAAATATTGAGCATTTCACAAACAGTGAATGGAACACGCTTTATCCGATCAATACATATATAGAAAGCGATTCTGACAATAAATCATACGAGGGAAAACTGACGGGTGAATTATTGCCTGTATTTCCGCATAATATTAAGTCTGCTTATGCAAAAAATCATGCATCTTTTCGTTCAACTCCCTTCGGAAATTCTTTAACGCTTGATTTTGCAAAAACCATTTTGGATGCCTATCAGCTGGGGCAGGGTACAGCAACGGATTTCCTGACAATTAACTGTGCATCGACAGATTATGTTGGACATTTATTCGGACCCAATTCAGTGGAGATCGAGGATACCTATTTGCGGCTGGATCTTGATCTTGCGACATTTTTTTCTTATCTCGATAAGAAAGTAGGGAAAGGTGAATATTTAGTTTTTCTGACAGCGGATCATGGAGTATCTCACGCAGTGGGATATTCGCAGGCGAACCGGATGCCCGCTGATTATTTTGCAAACATGAATATCCTGAATAGCCTTGACCAGCTCATACAGCAGAAACTTGGTTATTTTAAAGTAATCCGTTCCGGTGGTAATTACCAAATCAATTTCGATATGGAAAAAATTGCCGCTTATAATGCTGACTTCGACGCTATCAAAAAACTAGTTGTGGATTATTTGAAAAAGCAGCCCGGTGTGGCTTATGTAGTGGATATTGAAAAGATCCAGGATGCTCCCATACCGGAACTTGTCAAAACCATGATCATCAACGGATATAATTTTAAAAGAAGCGGACAGGTTCAGGTTATTTTTCAACCTGGATGGCTTGAATCTTATGCCAGGACGGGATCAACTCATGGCACATGGAACCCTTATGACACACATATCCCGCTGATTTTTATGGGATGGGATATTCATTCTGGCGCATCAGCAGCCCGTGTTAACATGACAGATATAGCGCCAACCCTTGCTACTCTTTTGCATATCCAGACACCTGATGGTAACATTGGCACACCGATCATGGATTTGCTCACCAGATAAATATTAAAGATTAAATAATTAATCAATAATATTTTATAATAGTTTAAATATGCAAAAGTTTTCTCGTAGCGAAAAAATTTGGCTGATCCTTTTCATACTTGTTCTGATCGGGCTTATTGGTGGATGTATGTATGAAACAGTAGTCAATCACAAACCCATCGGACCAAGACCTACTCGTAAAGTAAAGGTTCAATCCGGATTACTTAGGATAAAGAGCCTGTCTGATTCTTTCCGCGATATCCTGTAAATGATATTTGGTTAGTTTATCAGTAGATAAATTTGCTGCTGTTAATATTCGTTTGTTTAATGCAGCCAGATGCCCCCGGGCAATGGATGGGATATCTGTATTTTTGATATCTGCGCCGAAAAAAATAATCAATCCTCGGGGTATTCCGGCAGGTATAACGGGTGCCGAAGGATTCATTAGGGATATCATTATTTCCACATATTGTTTTTGCAAATTTCTCCTTAAAGGCTCTATAGCTTTTGTGCTATTAAGTTCATTCCAAAGACCTTTTTCCAGATCGGTTACAAGGTCTTCCGGATCGTATACTGTAGCTTTACCAAATCGATCAGAAACGGCTTCCATTCTGAACAACCGGGAAGAAGAAAGCAGCGAATTCAATACACTGCTTTGGGTATTTGCAATCATTTCAGAAGAAGAAGGACTGCTGATTTTATTCAAAATATTTTTATCAAGAAGCCAGTAAGGTGTATCGAATAATTGATTCTGAAGAAAAATCACAGCCTGCTGCTGAACAGATTTTGGGGTTGGTTCATAAACGTCTCCCGGTTGTTCAACACTTTTGAATGTTTCATAAATTCCTCCAACATTTTTTGCAACGTGATTCATATACCGGCTAAATTGTCCAATGAGTTGTGTATACATGTCTTCCAGATTATCATAAGTGTCTGCTTCTTCTTTTGTCCATTCAGGCAACTTTGTGATGATTTTTTTAAGATTGAGAATTCCGTATTCACTGGCTTTTACACTATTATCGCTGAGGTCTTCTGTTTGAGATCTTGGATCAAAATTCTGGGCTTCACCGCCAAACCATAATCTGGGATTAGTTTTCAGGCTGTCTATGATCCAGTGGTTTAGTACTTTTCTGTCTTCTTCATCGGTTTTGGTATCTGGTATTAATTTATATCCCCATTGAATTGCCCATTTATCATAAGGGCCGATTCGCGGATATAATCCTTTTGGTCCTATACGATCTTCTGGTTGCGCTACATAGTTAAAACGTGCGTAATCCATGATAGAAGCAGTATGTCCGTTGGCTTCCACCCAGGCCTTATCTCTCAGCTTTTCAACCGGGGTTTGACTACTGCTGCCCATATTGTGGCGTAGTCCAAGTGTATGCCCGATTTCATGAGAAGAAACAAAACGTATTAATGTTCCCATCAGGCTGTCGTCAAAAATCATTCTGCGCGCTCGTGGATCTACCGCGCCGGTCTGGATCATATACCAGTCGTGCAAAAGCTTCATTACGTTGTGATACCAGCCGATATTACTTGTGAGGATTTCACCAGTCCTTGGATCCGCTTCATTGGGACCATAAGCATTTTCAATGTCAGATGCGAAATACCGGATAACAGAAAATCGTGCATCTTCAAGATTCATCGTAGTATCTTGTTCAGGCCATTCCTTTCCCACAATTGCATTTTTGAATCCTGCTTTTTCAAAAGCAGATTGCCAGTCATTGATCCCGGCTATCAGGTAAGGTCTCCATTGTTTTGGTGTTGCGGGATCAATATAAAAAACGATGGGTTTCTTTGGCTCCACAAGTTCACCTTTTTTCCAACGCACCATATCTTCTTCCCTTGGTTCCAGCCGCCAACGGTGAATAAAAGTTCTTGTTTCAGTTTTCTGTGAAGTGTCACTGTAAACAGAATATTCACTTGCAAAATATCCGACCCTGGGATCGAAAATCCTTTTCCGCATAGGAATAGAAGGCAACATGATGAATGAGTTATTAAGTTCCATTGTTACGGCACCTGCAACATCTGCTGCCGGTAAACTGCTGGAAGGAATTCCCGTATTAAGATTACCGGGTCCGGATGAAGAACTGAACGTTTTAACAGACCGCACTTCAGTATTGAGGGGGTAACTGTGCATATAGGAAATATAAGAGCGTTCAGAAGAAATTCCGCCCAGGTTATATCTTCTCTTAAGATCCGGACTCAGGCTAACCGGCTGATTATCCAGTTTAAAAAAATCTGTAACGTCAATCACTACACTATTCGAATCTTTCCCATAAGCCTTGATATCAAAAGCAGCTGCAATCGGATCAACATTTGAGTTCCTTACTGCCATTGCGATGGGCTGAGTAGAATCCGGAGCCACACTTACGATGGTCATAACGCGTAAAAAAACATTATCTGAAGGACCTTTTTCCCAGCGAATGGTCTGCTCATTTACTTTCTCGCCACCATAAGAACGGCTGCCGGCAGGAGACTTGCCAAACCTCGTAATAGCCAGGATCTCACGATTGAATAGTGAATCCTGAATTTCGAAATACCATTTATCCTCCACTTTATGTACCGTGAACAGTCCGTATTGTGTTACCGCTTTTTCTGTGATTACTTCTTTATAAGGTTTGGGATTGGTTTTAGGCAGAGGTGAAATTATGGTGCCTGTAACCGTAACAGGTTTTTTAACAACAGGGTTGGCGGGGGTTTGTTGAGAAAAACAAATACCGGCGAATGTCATGCTTATAAACAAGGCTATGATTGATTTCATTCGCTGAAAATATGGAAATAAGACTAAAGCTAAAAGCTTAAAGGCTAAAGCTTTGATGTAAGGTTGTGCCGCAGGGTGAATGGTCGTTGGATTACAAGCGATGGAAGGTGCCAAAATAATAATGGTGAAAGCGGTAGAAATCCCACCTTCACCATTCTAAAAAGAAGATTTAGAATTTATGCATTACGATTTATGCAATTCAGATCTTCAAAAGCAGTTTGTAATCGATTTATGAAACTTTCCTCCCCTTTACGAAGCCAGACTCGTGGATCATAATATTTTTTATTGGGCTTTTGTTCGCCTTCCGGATTACCCAGCTGACCCTGAAGGTATGCTTCATTTTTCTTATAGTATTTTTGAACGCCTTCCCAGAAAGCCCATTGCAAATCTGTATCAAGGTTCATTTTAATGGCACCATAACTGATAGCTTCGCGAATTTGATTTTGAGGTGAACCGCTACCACCATGAAAAACGAAATAAACAGGTTTTGGTTTTGTTTTTAATTTTTTCTCAATATAATCCTGGCTGTTTTTGAGAATTACCGGACGAAGTTCCACATTCCCCGGGCTGTATACTCCATGCACATTCCCGAATGCGGCAGCAACCCCAAATAAGTTTCCAACTTTACTTAATTCTGAAAAAGCATATGCAACATGTTCTGGTTGTGTATATAACTTATCATTCTCTACTCCGCTGTTATCTACTCCATCTTCTTCTCCTCCCGTCACACCGAGTTCTATTTCTATTGCCATGCCGAGGGGCTTCATACGTTTAAAGAATTCAACAGAAGTATGAATATTTTCCTCCAGAGGCTCTTCCGAAAGATCCAGCATGTGTGAGCTGAAAAGAGGTTGTTTATTTTCTTTATAATATGCTTCGCCCGCGTCCAGTAATCCGCTTATCCAGGGAAGCCATTTTTTAGCAGCATGATCGGTATGTACGATAACCGGAACTCCGTAATATTTTGCTACTGTATGTATATGCAGAGCGCCTGAAACGCCTCCATAAATATTTGCTTGTAATTTATCGTTAGGCATTCCTTTTCCTGCAACAAACTGGGCGCCTCCGTTTGAAAATTGAATGATGATGGGGGAGTTTACTTTTGCTGCCCCTTCCAGTGCTGCATTGATGGTGTCGGTTCCGGTAACATTTACTGCAGGTATGGCAAATTCATTTTCTTTTGCATCCTGATAAAGAGCTTCCAGCTCTTCGCCAAATAAAACACCGGCTTTGAATTTTGCCATGAGATTGTATTTCAAGTTTTAAGGATGCAAAGATACGGGTTCCGGCCCGCACCAGCAGGGCGGATTCGTTGAAAATCATCTAAAATTTAATCTATACGTAATCTGAATCTTAGAAATCTTTCAGTCCTGGAATTTTCCCAGGTTTTTTTGGATCAGTGCGAGATTTTTTTGGAGAGTTTGTTTTAACTGCCTTTTAACCAGCTGGCCCATTGATCGGCATTTTAGAAATACAGGGGCATGGAATTCCGATGCAAGCTCTTCACGTAATTGTATAAGCTTTTCCTGTGTTGAAATATTATCGGTCGACATAATATTAAGCAGGTGCATTAATCTGAATCTTGAAGAAGCAACACGAAATGCCATCATTGTCCTTTCTTCTGTTTGATACTGGGTAATGGAATCCTGGTTTAAATATTTAATACAGATTTCAACCAGAGATTTATTCTCTTTAAAAAATTGTGGCAGATAAATATTTTTTCTTCCTTCATAAGACTGCTGGTCAAAATCTATGGCCCGGATACGATATTGGAAATCTTCAATATCCGGAGTGATATCTACAACGAAATTATAAGATCGCATATCACCCAGTAAACGCACAAAACAACGTTCGTTGAATTTCACAAACTCTTTAGCAAACCGGATCCTGTTGGTTATTGGCTCATTTAAATAATGCATAATAAAGATATCACCAGGGATTCCGGGTATATGGTCTTCTATCAATGTTTGCTGATGAGTGAAAAAGCTGATACGGTTTGGAGACAACAAATGCTCCAGTTCGAGGCCGTATACTCGAGATGAATCTGCCTGTTTGATATAAAAATGATCGTAGTTGTCGTTAAATTTATTAACGATTCGTATCCTGAAAGGACTTGAGTTGGCAAAACTGCAGAAATCCACACGGGCTACATCAAGATGTTTACTGAAAGTCAGGTCACCTTCAGTTTTTAATATAGCATACATTTTTACGAGTCCTGACCGGATATATTGCCAGTGTTGCATGTCATATGAAACGGTTTCCCATAAACTGTCTTTACCATTTTTATCTTTTAAAGGAACTGCGTAAGCAACATGCAGCAGGTCATTATATGAAACGGGTAATTTCACTTCACGACCATGGAGCTGGAGATAATTCCGAAGTAAATCATTTACTGGGAAAATGGGTTTCTTCCGGGAAGGCTTATTAGATTGATTATTATCCGGCGTGTTAACGTCGAATGAAAAATTCATCATTAATCTTTGGACAAAGATCATTTATTTAAACTAAAAGCTACTGCCTTTAGCCTCCTATGGGTACCTCCTGCTAAATTATATAAAAAACTTAGCAGGAGGACGCGGGATAAACAGTTTGTTTTAAAATCGAGTACTGGAACTGTTACCGGTTTCCCCATGGAATTGGACTTCAGGGTGGTTGTTTCAAGGATCAGATTTAAGGAATAAGGTCGGTTCCAGAGCCGGGATCAGGTTTTTACAGGATTTGGATCTCCGCTTCGGAATAGGAAATGGTTTCTACAGGACAGGTTTGATTTCTTGGGAAGGGTTCAGGTTTTTCTTACAGGACAGGTTTTCAAAATAGGATCAGGGTCTTTCAAATAGGATCGGATTCGGTTTCTCAGGGTAAGAAAAAAAGAAGTTGACTGATATCGGATTTTACTTGGAAATTCTGTCGGATATTGGATATAAGAACTTTGGTCGGTTTTTGGATATGTCGGGATTGAGTATTTATCAATCAACTTCACTATCAAAATTAACTTATACACATATTAACAACAATAGCCTTTTTGCCTGATTTTAACAGTTCATGATTTACACTGAAGCTGGTAGTTTAACGAATTCTCCGAATCGTAGATTTACGTGCAGTATCGAAATTTATGCCTTGTTAGTAAAAGACTGGAGCACATCATACTTTGTAACTATATGAAAATTACCACTATCATCTTTTGCGAGCACGGCGCCATTCTCTTTACTTATGAGTGAGTTGATTCTTTCAACTGGTGTATCATAAGAAACTACTGGATATGGAGCTTCGATTACTTCGTGAATTTTTTTATGTCTGATATCGGATCCATTGCTTATGATGATATTGAATAATCCACTTTCACTTACAGCGCCTATTGGAATGCCTTCCTTTACAACAGGAATATTTTCGATATGCAATTCCTTCATTCTGTCAAAAGCTTCGCCAACTGTTTGTTCAGGATTAATTGTTACCAGTGTGCTAATACCACGCGAATTGACTATATCTCGAAAAGTTTTAACGTCAAGAAATCCCCGTTCCATCATCCATTGATCATTATAGATTTTTGCGACATATCGGCTGCCATGATCATGAAAAATACAAACGACCAGATCATCCTTTTTTAATTTATTTTTTAATTGAATTAATCCCTGCAAACAACTACCAGCACTGTATCCACAAAATAATCCTTCATCTTTAGCGAGACGACGGGCCATTATTGCGCCGGCTTTATCGGTAACCTGCTCGAAATGGTCGATTACAGACATATCATAGTTCTCTGGAATAAAATCTTCTCCGAAGCCTTCTGACACGTATGGATGAACTTCATTCATATCAATCTCTCCCGTATTGAAATATTTTGTAAGCAGTGATCCGAAAACATCTATTGCCCATATCTGAATGGCGGGATTTTTCTCCTTTAAAAACATCGCAGTTCCTGTAATTGTACCACCAGTTCCCGCGGTACAAACAAGGTGTGTGATTTTTCCTTCTGTTTGTTTCCAGATTTCAGGGCCTGTGGTTTCATAATGAGCAAGCCGGTTTGCAAGATTATCGTATTGATTGCAATGAAAGGAATTTGGAATTTCTTTGGCTAGTCTCCGGGCAATCGAATAATAACTTCGTGGATCATCTGGTTCGACATTTGTTGGGCAAACAATTACCTCAGCACCCACGGCTTTAAGAATATCGGATTTTTCTTTCGATTGTTTATCTGTCGTGGTAAAAATACATTTATATCCTTTTACGATGGCTGCCAAAGCCAAACCCATTCCTGTATTTCCACTGGTGCATTCAATAATAGTTCCACCAGGTTTAAGTTTGCCTTCCTGTTCGGCTACTTCAATCATCTTTACAGCCATCCGGTCTTTAATGGAATTACCGGGATTGAAATAATCAACTTTGGCTACGACGATACCAGGAATATCCCGTGTAATTTTATTTAAGCGGATAAGTGGCGTATTGCCGATCGTTTCAAGAATATTATTTTTTATATCCATGAAGCAAATGTACAAATGATTAGGCACTGTCCCCTTTGGTCAGGCGACCAGCATCCCTGGAATTTTTCTTTCCCTGCATATATTTATCAACAAGTATAAGACCAAGCATAACGTTGATGCCAATAAAAATATTTACATAAGTATTATTTAATAGAAGGCTCCAGTTTACTTTATTGGCATTAAGACTATATGCAGGTATCAGATTACCTGTTGAATTACTGCTCCAATGAATCTGTCCGATAAAATAGATAAATAATCCTCCGATCATGACCAGGAAAAAAGCCATAAACCCGCGGATCACATTTTTATTGATATAATTTTTTGTTGCAGGCGCTACATGTAAATGAGCGATTTCTTCCATAATATTTTTAGTAAAGCGAAGAGAGGGCATTTCAAGATCTTCTTTCTGAAGCATTTCATGAATGTTCATCAGCTCGATATATTTATTGTGCCAGACCGGATCTTCCGCAATATGCTTTGAAATGTCCGCTTTCAAGGTTGCATCGGCAAGTCCGTCAATATATTCCCAAATAAGTTTTTCCATTTCTTGCTCCATATCATTTCTTTTAATAATAAAATATCCATAAGAATGTTTTAATTCTCCCTTAATCCGCATATATTTCCCGTACTTCATGAGAAAAATGTTTTTCCATCTTTTCCTTTAGACGTTGTCTTGCCCTGTGAAGTTTCACTTTTACAGTATTAGGATCCAGGCGCATTATTTTACCTATTTCCTCAAGAGTCTGATCACCTTTATAAAAAAGATTGAGTACCTGGGCGTCGTCAGGGCTAAGCATTGAAATGGCCTGATTCAGCATGGTATGCTTTGATTTTTGTTCAATTCCATTGGCACTGAAACCTGATTCCCTGTTTTCTGCCTGGATGCCGTTTCTTTCATTGTCAAGAGAAATAATATCCAGTTTTTTCTTTCTTAAAAAACTAAGACAGGTTGTGCGGGTAATGGTAAATAACCAGGTACTGAATTTTGAGTCCCCGCGAAAATCAGCCAATGAGCGATATGCTTTTACAAAAACATCCTGGGCAATTTCTTCAGCATCTTCCCTGTTCTCAGTAAACCTTAGAACAAGGGTGAAGACATAATTTTTGTACTTTTCTACCAACAAAGCAAACACAGACTGCTCCCCTTTAAGGATCCTGTCAATGATCTGGTCATCTGGTTGCCCGCTTATTACCACAAGGATAAGACGTTATATATTAGATCATGGTTACAGGCTAAGGTACATTTAAAGAAAGTATGGGAGTATGGGAGTGTGGGAGTGTAAAAAACTGTCAGTTCTTGTAACCTAAGCCCAAATGGTGTAGTCTGATAGGGGTAGAAAACAATTGATAAAAATTAAATAAAAAGTATATGGGACCCGATCAACTGGTATTTTTTTGGCTTATTCTTAGCAGTCTTTCTATTTGTGCATTGATTTTCGGCATCAGGTATATCAATAACAAGGAAAATATGGCCATGATTGAGAAGGGCCTCGATCCGAAATTGAAACTGGAAAGACGTCCGGCCCCTTTCCGTAATCTCAAGTGGGGTCTGTTACTGGTGGGGTCCGGTATCGGGTTATTTATTGCTTATCTCATGGACAATTTCTTTTTATATAGCGTTCGAATACATGCAGCACATGGTTTTGGGAACGATGACGCCAATGTACCTATTTACTTTGCCCTGATTGCCATTGGGGGAGGAATCGGTCTAATCATGTCTTATAAGATTGAAAGAAAACAATTGCCGGACAATCAAGTGCTTTAATTGGTCTTCACTGCTGTTGGAATGGAGTTGTTGGCTTCCAATAACTCCATTGCTTTTATTAAAACAGGGTCTGTTTGGTTCATTATATAAAAATAGCCCTGAGTACGCCAGATAAATCTCGCGAGAAAGGCCTTCACTCTTATTTCCACCTGGCTTCGGTTCACAGGATCAATACCCTCCAGATTGATAGAATCCTTTTTTGTATAAGCAAGAAGTTCATTCCATACTTCAGCATCTTTTTTGAAACCGGTATAAAATGCCGCAGGTGATTGGAACTGTTTTAACTCGGCCTGGTGACGAATAAAATATTCGTAAATAAAGTTATTCAAATCTCCGCTGATATATAGTGCGCTTACATTCCTTGAAATTTGTGTTGTATCAAGGGCCACAAAAAAGTCGGGAGTGATTCCTCCACCTCCGTAAACCAGTCTGCCTGATGGCGTTTTGAAAACAGGCCCGGAGTGAATATTGGAAGTATCTCCATGAATTACCTCACCATTGTGAAAACGATCGATCACTTCTTCATTATAAGCTTCACGGCCTTTATTATATGGTTTTTGGATACTTCGCCCCAATGGAGTATAATATCGGGCAATTGTCAGACGAAGTTCGCTTCCGTCATTCAATTCGAAAGGCTCCTGTACCAAACCCTTGCCAAAAGTCCGGCGGCCAACTATACTTGCCCTATCCCAGTCCTGCAAGGCACCTGCAAGGATTTCACTGGCTGATGCTGTTCCTTCATCCACCAGGAGTATGAGTTTCCCGGTTTCAAAACTTCCGGGTCTTTGGGCATGATATTCTTTTCTTGGGCTTTTCCTTCCTTCCGTATAAACTATCAATTCATCATTACCAAGAAACTCATCAGCCATATTCACAGCTTCATCCACGATACCACCACCATTTCCCCGGATGTCTAAAACAAGTTTTTTCATACCTTGTTTTTCTAATGGCTCTAAGGCCTCCATAAATTCTTGGTAAGTGGTTCTGGAAAACTTGTTGATCCTGATATAACCCGATTCTTTGTCAATCATATACGCTGCATCTAAAGCAGGCAAGGGAATCACCCCACGCAGGATCGTGAATTGTTTGGGAACATGATCCCGAAACATAGTCAGATTTACCATGCTTGCTCCAGGCCCACGCAGCAATTTTTTTATCTTTTCTGCAGTAATACCATTACCTGCGACAACGGAATCATTTACCCGGATGATCTGGTCCCCAACCTGGAGTCCTGCTTTATCACTGGGCCCCCCGCTGATCACATTGGTTACATTTACGGTGTCATTTAATATTTGAAATTCCACGCCAATTCCCTGGAAATTGCCCTGCAGGTCTTCATTCATTTCTACCTGGTCAACAGCCGGAATATAATAGGAATGCGGATCCAGGTGGGAAAGTAAACCCTGGATTGCTTCTTCGCTCAATGAATCTTCCTGAACAGAATCCACATACTTATCATTGATGATATCCAGCACTTCCTGGACGGGACTCAGTTTTCCTGTTTTAAAAAATCCTCCGGTACTGGTACTTGGATAAAGTCTGAATCCGATTAACATTCCCAGAATCATAACCACAGCGAATAAAAGGGGCAGCCAGAAGTTCAGTTTTTTCATGTATTTGATTTCACCTGATGTGCTGCAAATTTAGCAAAGAAATGATCTGTAACTGATGGTATATTTACCTTACACCATAAACAATATACCTTCGCCCCGAAAACTTTAAAAAGTTAATATGCCTATACTGATTGCGGATAGTGGTTCTACCAAATGTGAATGGTGTTTTATATCAAATGGCCGGAAACAATTCATAAATACCCAGGGTGCAAGCCCTTATTTCCTAAATGAATTGCAACTTGTGGCATTGATGCAGAATGAACTTTTACCGGCATTAAATAAAAATAAGCCTACTCATATATATTTTTACGGAACTGGTTGTGCTTCTGCTTCAAACAGGGCTCTGGTGCGAAGAGCCATTAAAAAAGTGTTCCCGAAAGCATGGATTGAAATTGAACATGATCTGACAGGCGCTGCGAGAGCACTCTGCGGAAAAAACAAAGGCCTCGTTGCAATATTGGGAACGGGCAGTAATTCTGGCTATTATAATGGAAAGAAAATTATTCGTAATAGCCCTGGACTTGGTTATGTATTGGGAGATGAAGGCAGCGGGGCCTATCTCGGGAAAAAAGTGCTTCAATATTTATTATACAAAATTTTCGATGCTGAATTGCATAATAAATTTCGTAAAAAATATAGTGTAACAGTTTCAGATATACTCGACTCAGTTTATAAAAAACCATTGCCCAATCGGTATATTGCTTCTTTCACGATATTTCTGGCTGAAAACCGCGGACATTATATGATAGAAAATATTATTGAGGACGGACTTTTTGATTTTTTTTCTATACATCTGGCTCGTTATCCTGAAGCCGGGAAAATACCAATTTATTTTACAGGAAGTGTTGCTTTTGGGTTTCAGGATATTCTGAAAGAACTTTGTAAATCATTTGGCTGGGAAATTGGTAAGTTTTTAAGAAAGCCAATGGATGGATTGATTGCTTATCATAAAAATAAATGATGGACTTTGAAAAGATAACAGAAGAGCAGGGTCCTTACCGACATCTGGAAAAAATGAGCACACGTGAGCTTCTCACTTTTATTAATAGGGAAGATCAACAGGTGCCCCTGGCGGTCTCCCAGTCTATACCTCAGATTGAAAAACTTACAGAAATCGTCACCGATAAAATGCTCAGCGGCGGCCGCTTATTTTATCTTGGAGCCGGTACAAGTGGCCGATTGGGTATTCTTGATGCCAGTGAAATTCCGCCTACTTATGGGATGCCTTATGGTTTGATCATCGGACTGATTGCAGGAGGAGAAAAAGCAATTCGTACACCTGTAGAAAATGCCGAAGATGACCGTGAGCAGGGATGGCTTGATCTCTCCGAATTTGAAGTAAATGAAAAAGATGTGGTCATTGGAATAGCCGCCAGCGGTACAACCCCTTATGTTATCGGTGCACTGGAAAAATGCCGGCAGAAAGGTATAACTACTGGGTGTGTAACTTGTAATCCGGGTACACCGCTGGCAGCAGCATCTGATTATCCTGTGGAAGTGATAGTAGGTCCGGAGTTTGTTACCGGCAGCACCCGGATGAAAAGCGGCACTGCGCAGAAACTTGTTCTGAATATGATTTCTACAACTGTGATGATCCGAATAGGAAGGGTGGAAGATACGCGGATGGTCAATATGCAGCTCACCAATACCAAACTAATAGAAAGAGGTACAAGTATGCTTATGAATCAGACAGGAATTACCGATTATCAAACAGCAAAAAAACTTTTGCTTCAATTCGGGAGTGTTAAAAAAGCAGCTGAAAGCAGAAGGAAGTAAACTGAAAGTATGGGAGTATGGGAGTATGGGAGTGTGGGAGTATGGGAGTGAAGTACATTAAAAAATAAATAGGAATTTGCAAATGTATCAGGAATTTGAATATGCATGATATTGAACCATATTATAACTGGCGACACATTTATATTAGTGAGGAAGACGAACGTTCACCCTTCTTCGGACGTATTTATTCAGAATTTGAATTTACTCAGGCGATCTATAATTATTTAATTCATCCTCAATGGGATGAATTTGGCTCACGAACGCTTTATTTAAAAGTGTTATTAGCCGATTATGAAGAAAAATATGTAATTATTGAACTGATCGGTGAATGGAATGACGCAATTGAAAATGATATAATGAGCCTCAAAAGAGAAGTAGCTGATAAATTCATGGCAGAAGGAATTTTTAAATTTATTCTAATCGCAGAAAACGTACTGAATTTCCATAGCGGCGATAAAGATTATTATGAAGAATGGAGAGAAGACGTGGAAGACAGGCAAGGTTGGGTTGTCTGCATTAATATGCCAGAACCGACCCAGTATGATTTTCGCAGGGCCAAACTGGATCGTTACATCAGTCTCATAGAGCAGCCTGACTGGAGAATTTATAAGCCCTTTCATCTTTTTAAACTGGTAAGTTCCTTGCAGGAGAAAAGATTAAACAACTTATAATACCATCCAGGCCCTGAAAATAAATTTTTTGTATCACTGGAATGATTTATTTTTGAAGAGATATATGGTCAACAGAAAAGCATACCGTTATTTTGGTTTTTATTTTTTCTTCTACTTTAGAAGCAAACCGGGCATGCTTTTGTTAATCAACAGGTAATTTTTAGAACTTAACAATAGAATCCCGGTCAAAAGCCGGGATTTTTTTTTATCATATGCAGCAACCTATTCAACGTGTAGCCATTCAGGGATATGAAGGAAGTTTTCATCAGGAAGCAGTCAGAATTTTTTTTGGCGAAAAGACCAATATTCTGGCATGTGCCCGCTTCCAGGAAGTAGTGAAATCAGTAACTGATCCAAGCCTTTGTGATGCTGCGGTAATGGCTATAGAAAATTCCATTGCAGGTAGCATTCTTCCCAACTATTCACTGCTTCGGAATAGTGACCTGGTGATTTCGGGTGAAATTTATTTGCAGATCCGACAGAATCTGGTAGTGAATCCGGGCATAACACTTAAAGACATAAAGGAAGTACATTCCCATCCGATGGCCATACTGCAATGTCTGGATTATCTAAACCAATTCGATTGGAAACTGATTGAAACGGAAGATACTGCCCTGAGTGCAAAACATATTCATCAGCGTAAAAGCAAGCATATCGCTGGCATCGCCAGTAACCTGGCAGCCAGTTTATTTCAATTGGAGATGATCGCCCCCGATATTCATACCATGAAAAATAACTATACAAGATTTTTAGTATTACAACGTAAAGAAAATTCAGAACCTGTAAAAGATGCAAATAAAGCTTCTGTTACTTTTCATACTGATCATTCACGTGGAAGCCTCGCAAAAGTGCTTACTCTCATTGCGAATGCTGGTATTAACCTGAGCAAATTGCAATCCTATCCGATACCCGGCAGTGACTGGAAATATAGTTTTCATGCTGATATGGAATTTGAAAATACGAACGAATTTGAAAATGTGATCGAGATTATTAAACCTGCAATATCTGATTTAAAAATTTATGGAATTTACAAAAAAGGAATACAGACATAATTTGCAAAATTAAAATTCTGCCAGGCTGAATATGTTTTAATGTTTATAATGATTTTTAAAAGTATTTAACATCGAAAATATTATAAAAGCTTTCAACAATGAGGACAGCACAAAGACTCGAGGGAATTGGGGAGTACTATTTTTCTAAAAAATTACGGGAGATAGACGATCTCAACAGGGAAGGTAAAAATATTATAAGCCTTGGCATCGGCAGCCCTGACCAGGCTCCTCATCCTGATGTGATCAGAATATTGAATGAAGAGAGCAATAAACCAAATACCCATGCATATCAAAGTTATAGAGGGTCACCTATTTTGAGAAAGGCGATGGCAGGTTGGTACAAGGAATGGTATGATGTAAACCTAAATCCTGATCTGGAAATTCTCCCGCTGGCGGGATCCAAAGAGGGGATTATGCATATTTGTATGACTTATGTGGATAAAGGGGACCTTGTATTAATTCCCAATCCGGGTTATCCAACTTACCAGAGTGCCGCAAAACTGGCCGGTGCCAATCTGGTTGCTTATGAATTAAAGGAAGAGAATAACTGGTTGCCTGATTTCAAAGAATTGAAGCAATTGGTCATGAAAAAACAGACTAGCCAGGAATCAGTATTGATGTTTGTGAATTATCCGCAAATGCCAACGGGACAAATGCCAACAAAAGATCTTTTTGAAGAATTGCTTTCATTTGCAAAAGAGAATCATGTCCTGCTCGTTCATGATAATCCTTATAGTTTTATTCTAAATGATGAACCTATGAGCATATTGCAGTCCGAAGGAGTCTGCGATTACGTTATTGAACTTAACTCACTCAGTAAATCGCACAATATGGCCGGATGGCGCGTTGGTATGATGATAGCCAAATCAAAGCATATCGAAAATGTACTTCGGTTTAAAAGTAATATGGACAGTGGAATGTTTCTTCCCCTGCAACTTGCAGCAGCAAAAGCCTTGTCTCTCCCAGCATCCTGGTATGAAGAAGTAAATAAATTATACCGTATTCGAAAATCAGCTGTGGAAACATTACTTGAAGGATTGGGGTGCCGGTTTTCTAAAAAACAGGGGGGACTTTTTGTTTGGGCAAAAGTCCCCGATGGAATTGCTGATGGGTATTCACTGAGCGATCTTTTATTATATAATGCCAATGTATTTGTAACACCGGGCGGCATTTTTGGGACTGCCGGTAACAAGTATATCAGGGTAAGTCTATGTGCTCCAGAAGAAAAAATTCTTGAAAGTTTGGAAAGAATAAAAAAAGCTGGATTTATAAAACCAATTCAACATGTTTAATACGGTCACTGTAGTTGGGGTTGGTTTGATCGGCGGATCTTTTAGTCTCGGTTTGAAAGATCATGCCATGGTCAAAAAGGTTATTGGGGTGAGCCGAAGCGGCACTTCGGCCCTCAAAGCGCTGGAACTTGGAATCATTGACGAAGTATTACCATTGGAGGAGGCAGTTAAACAAAGTGATTTAATATATGTAGCTATTCCGGTTGATGTAACACTGCCTGTAATGAAGACTATCCTGGACCTTGTTACTTCAAAGCAAATTGTGGCTGATGCCGGATCAACTAAATATGCCCTTTGCAAATTCGTATCCGATCATCCTAACAGAAATCGGTTTGTTGCAACTCATCCGATGTGGGGAACTGAATATAGTGGCCCTGAAGCAGCTGTTCACGATGCATTTAAGGGCCGTTCCTGTGTGATCTGTGAAAGAGAAAAATCTGACCCGGAAGCCCTGGCGCTGATTGAAAATATTTATACCATTTTGGGAATGTCCCTTGTGAATATGGAAGCGGAAAGTCATGATGTTCATGCAGCCTATGTGAGTCATATTTCCCATATCACTTCCTTTGCGCTGGCCAATACTGTCTTGGAAAAAGAAAAAGAAGAGGATGCTATTTTTGAACTTGCAGGTGGTGGTTTTGAAAGTACGGTCAGGCTGGCGAAAAGTAGCCCGGCTATGTGGGGACCTATTTTTATGCAAAATCGCGATAATGTATTGGATGTTTTAAATGAACATATAACACAGTTACGTAAATTCAAAAGTTGCCTCGAAAAGGAAAACTATGATTACTTACTTCAACTGATGGAAAATGCAAATAAAATCCGGAGAATTTTAAAATGAAACACTTAATAATTAGCAGGGTTGTTGTAAAAGACGTATTTCCAGATTATCGTTAAGCATTGAGCCTTAAGCCTTAGGCTTTAAGCTTAATAGATTACCTTTGCGCAAAATTTTAGAACCGTATGAGTACATTTGAAGGGCTTGGGTTACAGGAGAACCTTCTGAAGGCTATAACCTCTTTAGGGTATACCCAACCCACCCCCATACAGGAAAAAGCAATTCCGGTTTTATTGAGTGGCACCAAGGACCTGGTCGGTCTTGCACAAACCGGAACCGGTAAAACTGCAGCTTTTGGGCTGCCATTGTTGCAACTATTGAAAGCTGAACAAAGATTTCCCCAGGCACTTATTGTTTGTCCGACAAGAGAACTCTGTATGCAGATTGTAAGTGAACTGGAACTTTTCAAAAAATATATGGCTGCTGTTCAGGTTTTGGCTGTATATGGCGGTGCTTCAATTGGTATGCAGATCCGGGATTTAAGAAGGGGTGTTCAAATTGTCGTTGCAACACCAGGCAGGCTCATTGACCTGATCGAAAGGAAAGCCATCAATCTGGAAGAGATAAAATATGTGGTGCTTGATGAAGCAGATGAAATGCTGAATATGGGATTTCAGGATGATATCGAATTTATTCTTCAGAATACGCCCAAACGGGATGCTACCTGGTTATTTAGTGCAACAATGCCTGCTGAAATTAAAAGGGTAAGCCGAAAGTATATGAAGGATCCAATGGAAATAACTGTTGGTACCAAGAATACAGCCAACAAAAATATAGATCACCAGTTTTTTGTCACAAATGCGCATCATCGTTATGAAGCGCTAAAACGATTGATTGATTTTAACCCGGGTATTTACGGAATTATTTTTACGCGCACCAAAGCAGATGCGCAAAATATTTCTGAAAAACTTACACGGGAAGGATACGATATCGATGCATTGCATGGTGATCTGACCCAGCAGCAACGGGATAAAGTTATGGGCGAATTCAGGGAGAAATCATTGCAGCTGCTCATTGCTACAGATGTAGCGGCCCGCGGAATTGACGTGCAGGGAATTACCCATGTTATTAATTATGAGTTGCCGGATGATGTGGAAATCTACACCCACAGAAGTGGTAGGACAGGAAGGGCTGGAAATACTGGAGTTTGTTTGTCGATTATCCATTCAAGAGAAATCGGAAAACTCCGTCAGATAGAACGCATTGTACAAGTACCTTTTCATAAAGTGGAAGTACCGACCGGAAAAGATGTTTGTCGCAAGCAGTTTTTTCATTTTATGGATAAATTACTGAATGCAGATATCAGTCACGGGGACTATGAATCATATGTTCCCATGATGGAAGAAAAATTTGCAGATGTGAGCAAAGAGGATGTATTGAAAAGAGTAGCAGCTCAGGAATTTACGCGATTTCTAAAATATTATGAAAATGCGGAAGACCTGAATGTGCGTGTACAAAGAGAAAGAGAGGCACCTTCACGCGGACCAAGAGAACGTATACCTATTGGAGCAGTCAGATCACCGCGCCCCTCATTTTCTCCCGGAAACGGTGATTTTGTAAAATTATTTGTGAATCTTGGAACTAAGGATGGTTTCTATAAAGCCAGCTTTCTTCAGTTTGTATTGGATATGAGCGACCTGAGAAAAGACGTGTTGGGGAAAATTGATATGAAGGAAATGAACAGCTGGATCGAGATTGACAGAAAATCGGCTCCCCAGATGATCAGAGCTATAGATGGCAAGAATTACAAGGGGAGAAGGATTCGTATGAATGATGCGAATACAAGATAGTTTCTTTTGCCACATTAAGAAAAGATATACAAACCAATACTCATGGTAGCATCAAAATCAATGAAAGAAATAACCCAGGCAGCGTGGGCAAAGCGTCCGCTGATTATTTCAGGTCCCTGCAGTGCAGAAACGGAAGTGCAGGTAATCCAAACAGCTGTACAGTTGCAGGAAACCGGCAAAGTAGATATTATGCGTGCAGGCATATGGAAACCCAGAACCCGTCCTGGAAGTTTTGAAGGTATAGGAACCAAAGGACTGGCCTGGCTGCAAAAGGCCCGGGACATCACGGGTATTCCTGTAGCTGTGGAAGTTGCCACGGCCAAACAGGTCGAAGACGCTCTGCATTTTGACGTGGATGTACTTTGGATCGGTGCCAGAACCACAGTAAATCCTTTTAGCGTACAGGATGTTGCAGACGCCCTGAGAGGAGTTGATGTTCCGGTGCTTATCAAGAATCCAATCAATCCCGATCTTGAACTTTGGATTGGTGCTGTTGAGCGTGTTTCCAAAGCCGGCATAAAACAAATAGGTCTCATTCACAGGGGTTTTAGCTCTTACGGAAACACAGAATACCGAAATGCACCCATGTGGCATCTGGCAATTGAAATGAAACGACGTCATCCGGGAATGTTATTCATAAATGATCCATCCCATATATGCGGACGCCGGGATATTCTTCAGGAAGTTGCCCAAACAGCGATAGACCTGGATTTCGACGGACTGATTATCGAAAGTCATATCGATCCCGATAAAGCATGGAGCGACGCCAAACAACAAATCACACCTGCCAAACTCGGCGAACTGGTCAGCAGTATACGCTGGCGTAATGAGGATGTGGCTTCAGAAGAATATCATGCGGCTCTTGAAAAATTAAGACAGCAGATTAACCAGCTCGATGACGAACTTATGCAGATCATCAGTGAAAGGATGAAGATTTCTGAAAAAATCGGACAATATAAAAAGGATAATAATATTACGATCCTGCAAACAAACCGCTGGAACGCTATCCTGGAAAGAGCCTTCAGGAAAGGAGATAAACTTGGTCTAAGCCAGGAATTCATTACAAAATATTTTGACGCAGTACACATGGAAAGTATTAATCACCAGAATAAAGTGATGAATTCTTAAGTAATATATCATTGTATGCTGAAAAAGACTTTTTCATTTTCTGCTTCCAGAACTACCTGCTATTTTGATGCATCTTTTGCGAATATTGGTAACCTTGTAGAGAAAGACAGGTCTATTTTTATAACAGACCAGCATATTTACGATCATCACAAAAAGTATTTTAAGGGATTAAAATTCATCCAGATTCCTGCAGGGGAGTCATTCAAGGTTCAATACATTGTTGATCAGATTATTGACCAGCTTATAAGCTTTGGTGCAGACCGGCAGACAACCATCATAGGAGTAGGAGGAGGTGTAGTAACCGATATTACAGGTTATGTCGCTTCTATTTATATGCGCGGCGTTCCTTTTGGATTTGTACCTACTTCTATTCTTGGAATGGTGGATGCGTCCATTGGCGGTAAAAATGGAATAGATATTGGCAATTATAAAAATATGATCGGGGTGATACGCCAGCCGGGATTCCTATTTTATGATGTGTCACTTTTACAATCCCTCCCTGTGGAGGAATGGGTAAACGGATATGCAGAAGTTATCAAACATGCTGCAATTAAAGATGCTTCGTTATTTCATGAACTCGAAAAAAATTCCATTCACAGTTACAGAAAAAATAAAAAAGCGTTAAGCGAACTTATTCGAAAAAACGTAATGATTAAGACGGCTATCGTAAAGCAAGATGAATTTGAAGGGAATGAACGCCGTCTTTTGAATTTTGGCCACACCCTTGGACATGCAGTTGAAAATGTTTATCATTTACCACACGGACATGCAATATCCATTGGAATTAAAGCAGCATGTCTTATTTCTGAAGAAATGCTGAATTTTAAAGAAACAGCCCGAGTAACGGGACTGTTGCAGCAATATGGGTTACCTATTGATATTCCGGTCGATTTCGGGAAAGTAATTGAGATTATGCGTATGGATAAAAAAAAGACAAGGGATATTATGAATTATGTATTGCTGGAAAAATTAGGTAAAGCAGTGATTAAACCGATCCCCATGTCTCACCTGGAAAAATTACTCTATTCAATTGCCCGCGCCAGATAATTTATAATGAACGTTACTATTTTTCCATCTGAAATAAAAGGAAGCCTTCAGGCGCCTTCTTCCAAAAGTTCCATGCAAAGGGCTTGTGCGGCTGCTTTGATTTCCCAGGCAAAAACCCATATTTTCAACCCGGGTCATTCCAACGATGACCTGGCAGCTCTCCGTGTTATTCGGGCATTAGGAGCAAATATTGAAAATCTTTCCGATGGTTCCCTGCTCATTGAAAGCAGAGGCATAAAACCTGTAAATGATTTTGTAAACTGTGGCGAAAGCGGACTCGGCATTCGGATGTTTGCACCATTGGTTGCATTAAATCCTACGAGGATTACCATTGAAGGAGAAGGAAGTCTTCTAAACAGACCAATGGATTTTTTTGATGAAGTCTTCCCAAAACTTGGTGTAGAAGTCTGGTCAAATATGGGCAGGTTGCCAATTCAAATCAAGGGTCCTTTGGTCCCTTCAAATATTCAAACTGACGGTTCACTTAGCTCTCAATTTCTTACAGGTCTTTTGATGGCCTATGCAGCTTCTGATGCAAAAAATATTACCATTGAAGTGAGTAATCTGAAAAGCCGGCCTTACATCGATCTCACGTTATCGGTTATGCGTGCTTTTAGTTTAAAGGTTCCTGTTAACCGGAACTATAATTCATTTTATTTTTCTTCCGAAACCTGGATAAAGCCGACTGGTACTATAGAATATAGTGTAGAAGGTGATTGGAGTGGAACTGCTTTCCTCTTAGTGGCAGCAGCCATTGCAGGAACGGCGGTGTTTCATGGTTTGGATTCTGGTTCAACTCAGGCTGATAAAGCGATATTAATGGCATTACAGGATACAGGTATTTCCATGTCAATTGGAAACGATGAAATTCAAATAGGTGACGGCCGTCGAAAAAAATTGAAGCCATTCCATTTTGATGCAACTGATTGTCCCGACCTTTTTCCACCGTTGGTTGCTCTGGCTTCGGTATGTCATGGTTCCAGTTTTATTAGAGGAGTTAGCAGGCTTGCACATAAGGAAAGCGACCGGGCCCATACTCTTCAGGAGGAATTTGGTAAACTGGGAATTGAAATCCTGATCAATGATGATATAATGGGGATAAAGGGGGTCGAAGAATTAAAATCCGCTACAGTTCATTCAAGGCACGATCACCGGATAGCTATGGCAACATCCGTTGCCGCTTTAAGGGCTGCAGGACCGGTCCAAATTGAAAAAGCTGATGCCATAAATAAATCCTATCCTGATTTTTTTAATGATCTTACAAGTCTCGGTGTTTCTGTTCATATATTAGATAAGATATTTTAGTATGAATTCATTTGGACGATTATTCAGGATGACCATATTTGGTGAATCACACGGAGTGGCAGTTGGTCTCGTCCTGGATGGTTGCCCTGCTGGTCTGGCACTAACTCAGGAAGATTTTATTTCGGATATAGAAAGAAGAAAAGGGGGGATCCAAAAAGGCACAACACCAAGACAGGAGTCTGATCTGCCAATTTTCAAAACAGGAATTTTCAACAATATAACAACTGGAGCACCCATTACCATACTGTTTGAAAATAATAATACACGCTCTGGTGATTATGAAAAACTAAGAGCCATACCAAGACCAGGTCATGCGGATTTTGTGGCACATGAAAAATTCGGGGGTTTTGAAGATTACCGTGGTGGCGGTCATTTCAGCGGCAGGCTTACAGTTGCCCTGGTAGCTGCTGGAGTGATTGCTAAAAAATTATTACACATTGTACAAACAGAGATCCGTGCAGAGATAAAAGAAATTGCAGGTCTGGAGGATCTCGAAGCAGGGCTTCAAAAAGCCATTGAAGCTAAAGATTCCGTAGGTGGGATTCTTGAATGTCGGGTTAAAAACCTTCCGGCTTCGCTGGGAGAGCCATTTTTCGACAGTGTGGAATCATTGATTTCACATGCTGTTTTCTCAATACCAGCTATCCGAGCAATAGAATTTGGAACCGGATTTGCTGCGGCCAGGATGTTTGGATCGCAACATAATGATGCAATCGCAGATAAAACAGGAAGAACTGTTACGAATCATGCCGGCGGTGTTGTAGGTGGAATTACCAATGGGAATGAACTGGTATTCAGAATTGCCGTAAAACCCACTTCATCTACACCAAAGGAACAGGAGACTTATAATAGAGAAACTGGAACCAGAGAATTATTTTCAGTAAAAGGCAGGCATGATCTATGTATCGCACTTCGTGTTCCTGTTGTTCTGGAAGCCGTAACAGCGCTGGTTTTAGCTGATCTGTTATTAATGGAACAAAAAATCCCGCGCGTATTGAAAGAACAATAATCTTCCAGTTAACCCTTCTGTAATAGGTCCTGATTTTGAAATGGGTTTATTATTCAAAATGTATTCAATTGGTCGAAATCCAGATCAAGAACTTCAAAACCATTGTCAGGCCAGGTGAAATGCCACCATTCCGTGGGCAGTTGGATGAATCCATATTTTTCCATCACCTGCTTTAATAAATTGCGATTTGCATTGACATGAATATCTAGTATCTTAAAATCCTGATGAGCTGAATCTGAAAAATTATCGAATCCGGTTGGCATGGGTAATAACTTATGCGTTTTCAATTCTGCCAGTGTCAGGTCTACAGCAATGCCACGGTTATGTCCGCTTCCTTTTGATGGATTCGCTGCATACCTTTCATCATTAACATTATCCCATAATTTTTCTGTGACTGAATAAGGCCGATAAGCATCATAGATAACCAAAACCAGTCCGCGTTTGGCCAGAAATCTGCTTGCACTATCCAGGGCATCATAGGCTGGTTTTCTCATAAAGGTTGTTTTTACATTCCCTTCATACATTTTCTTATGCATGAAATTATTATTGGATGCATAAACCAAATTCAAGATAATTCCGGAAATATTTGCCAGCGAAATCATTTGTTTCTCAGGATGATTTATTAGACTTTCTTTATACAAGGAAATACTATTAATATAGGGTAGACCATACGAACTTACTGGAAGGCTTTGAGCATCAACCTGAGAAATTTTAGCCCAAAAAAAGCTTATAAACACAACCCGTTCAAAGCCTCCTTTCATTATTTTGTTTTTCATCTAATTAGTTGTTTCTTTAAAGGCTTTCGGCCGCCAATGCATGATTTGTTCATCAAACTTATATCATTTTTGGAGCCAGGGCATAACCAAAAATATTTATACAAACCCGGTTCAATAGATGAAACATCGTAGATCGTATTTTTTGATTTTACTGACTACTGGTTGTTTATTCATTCAATGCAAGAATAACCGGGACCATATACCTGAAAAACATATAATAATTAATCCGGTCAAATTGGTTGAAAGCACTGCTGAAGATATTCATCATACATTAGATTACCTGAAAGTTCACCAGCACCAGCTTAACGATACGGTTGAGATTAGCTATACTGATCTTATTGATAGTCTTTACAGTGTTAATCAATACCAACCGATCTGGCTTAGAGGAAACAGGACGATTCCAGAGGGTTATTCATTTATAAATCTTATTCAAAACAGCCGGTTATGGGGACTATTTCCCAATGATTATCATTATTACATATTGGCATTTATTGACCGAGCATTTTCACTTGATACGAATGCTGCCAGAAATGCTGCTTTATGGGCCCGGAAGGATCTACTGCTTACTGATGCTTTTTTTATTATGGCCAGGCACCTAAAGCAGGGACGAATTCCTTATGATAGTGTTACACTTCGTACAGATACTGTTTTGACGGATAGTTTTTATGCCGGTGTTTTAAATCAGGCTCTTCAGTCCGGAAATGTTTCACAGGTACTTCATAACCTCGAGCCCAAGTGGAAAGGTTACGATTCGCTCAAAGCCTATATTGGTGCTTTCCTTGACTCGGCTTCTTTCGCTCCATATACCTATCTGCCTTATCCATATACTGATTCAATCAGTTTTTTTCATTTGCTTCAGAAGCGTTTGGTGGAAACGGGGAATCTTTCTGATACAGTTCCGCCCATGAGTTCAGGTAAATTCAGGTCGGCCATTATTCGATTTCAAAAGAAATATGAATATAAAGTCACCGGGTATACATCCAATTCACTGGTTGACAGACTTAACAATACTGATCTGGAAAAATTTAAACGGATAGCAGTTACACTTGACAGGTATAAACAATTACCTGATTCCCTTCCTGACACTTATGTCTGGGTGAATCTGCCTGGATATAATCTTCGTGTCATCGATCATGATACAATAGTTTTTACTTCCAAAATAATTGTAGGCGGGCCGTTAACGCGATCCCCGGTGTTAACCGGAGAAATATCGAATTTTATTACTATGCCTCAATGGACGGTTCCTTTCAGTATTATATTTAAAGAGATGCTACCCAATATAATTAAGGACTCTAATTTTCTTAAAAAGGAAAATCTAATGGTTGTTGACAATAACGACAGCGTATTGGACCCGCATACCATCAATTGGAAAAGATTAAACAAAAAGAATTTTCCGTATCAGATTAAACAACGTGAAGGAGATGATAATTCACTTGGGGTTATTAAATTTAATTTCAGAAATAAATATAGTGTTTACCTGCACGATACTAATGTACGATGGAGGTTTGGAAATTCATACCGCGCTATCAGTCATGGCTGCGTACGCGTAAAAGAATGGGATAAACTCGCAAATTACCTTGTCAGGAATGATTCTCTTCGGATTCCTCCGGATACTATTAAAGCATATATAGCCAGAGGGGAAAAGCACATGTTTAGTGGATTCCATAAGCTGCCTCTTTATATTCGCTATTATACGTGTGAAGGGAAAAATGGTAAAATCGTCTTTTTTGAAGATATTTATGATGAAGACAGGACTCTGATCCAAAAATATTTTGCAAATAAAAACGTTTTTTAATCTCAGAACAGGACCTGGCGCGTACTGACTAACATTTAAAGCGACCGATGTGAAAAAATCGCTCATCTTCCTTTTTTTTCTAATATCAGTGCTTGGATCAAAAGCGCAGGATGCTGAGGGAAATTCCTTAACTGTATCTAAACATCAGAAAGCAAAAAAATCGAAACGAGTAGTAAGTAATCAAAAAATTCATTATGGAACGGCAAGTTTTTATGCTAATAAATTTGAAGGCAGAAGAACAGCAAATGGAGAGGTTTTCAGTCAGAAGAAATTAACGGGCGCGAGCAATATACTTCCACTGAACCAATGGGTACGGGTTACGAATATGCAGAACCATCTTACTGTAGTTTTGCGTATTACCGACAGAATGTATAAAAATAATAAAAGGTTGATCGACCTTAGCAAATCAGCAGCAAAGAAATTGAAATACACTGGTTATGGACTTGCTCATGTAAGGGTAGAAGTATTGGGTAAAAAGCTGCCTGAAGGAATTCAACGTGGATAATCAACAATCCATTGGGTTATTTGATTATGCCACTGCTTTATTCACAAGTGCTGCTGCCTCGCTGAGCAAAATAGCGGATTGTACTTTCAAACCACTTTCTTCAATCAATTTTTTTGCTTCTTCTGCATTGGTGCCCTGCAGACGTACAATGATTGGTACATGGATCGTACCAATAGAATGATATGCATCTATCACACCCTGTGCAACACGGTCGCAGCGTACAATTCCGCCAAAAATATTAATAAGAATGGCCTTGACTTTAGGATCTTTTAAAATAATACGAAATCCTGCTTCCACTGTTTGAGCATTGGCGCTTCCTCCAACGTCCAGAAAATTTGCTGGTTCACCACCACTTAGTTTTATCATATCCATAGTAGCCATGGCAAGACCTGCCCCGTTCACCATACAACCCACATTTCCATCAAGTTTTACGAAATTGAGATTATATTTTCCCGCTTCTACTTCCGTTGGATCTTCTTCACCAATATCGCGCATCCCTTCAAGATCCGGGTGTCGCATGAGGGAATTATCATCTAAATTCATCTTACAGTCAACTGCAATGATTTTCTCGTCACTGGTTTTAAAGAGAGGATTGATCTCAAGCATACTGCAATCAAGACCTACATAAGCGTTATAAAGATTTGTGACAAACCTCACGCAATTTTTGAATGCTTCTCCGGAAAGTCCAAGGTTAAAAGCTATTTTCCTTGCCTGAAATGCCTGCAATGCTGAGCCGGGGAATACCCATTCCTTAAATATTTTATCTGGGGTATTGTGTGCAACTTCTTCAATATCCATACCTCCTTCTGTACTATACATAAATACATTCTGACCTTTCGCACGATCCAACAGAATTGAGAGGTAAAATTCTTTTACTGGATTTGCCCCCGGATAATAAACATCCTGTGCAACAAGGATCTTGTGAACTACTCTGCCTCCTTCTCCAGTCTGAATAGTTACCAGCGTACCGCCCAGCATATTAGATGCGAAATTGCGGACATCCTCGGCGTTTTTGGCTACAGCCACTCCACGCTGTTCAGTTCCCTTTATTTTACCCTTGCCACGTCCTCCGGCATGAATCTGGGCCTTTACAACTGCAAATGAATTGCCGGTATTAACTTTGATCTGTTTGTAAGCCTCTTCAGCTGCATTTGCGGTATCTACAGGAATTCCTTCCTGTACTGGTACATTATATTTTTTTAAAAGTTCTTTAGCCTGGTACTCATGCAGATTCATGGAGGAAAAATTTAAGCGAATTTAAGCGATAAATATCTATATTCATTTCTTACGATAGCAGATATGGCCTTAAACCAATATCTGAGCAGTCATGACTTATATACATAAACACATTTTTCGTATTCCGACTGTTATTTATTCGCCGCTTACCGAACGAAATACGAACGATGTACGAACAATATACAAACAAAGCATCGTGAAGTATACGTCGATTACCGGATGAAACTGCCCCTTTTAAAAAGGTGGGTGAATAAATTTCAATATTATCACCGGAATGATCCTGTAGTGGAATTCAGTTAATTAGAAAATAATTCTCGTTTTTTCTGTTTTTTTCCTGCATAATCCAGGTTCTAGCCGTCCTGAGAAGTTGGAAAAACCAAGCCGCAATTGACTGAGGAAGTGTAATATCCAGTAACATATCTCTATTTTATTTTTGGAAATCAAAAATAGAGATATGTTAAAAGATAGAGCAAACCTCTTAGGTAACCACCCTTATAATGGCGGTGAAGTCAGGAATTCCGACGGTAAATAAAATTTATTTTACATGTTTATTTAAAGCACCTGCCATTTCAAACATGGAAATCTGATCTTTTACAAAAATGGGTTTCAGCGCTGCATCAGCATTGATCATACGTTTGTTCGTTTTATCCTGAAGGTCATTTTTCTTAATATAAACCCATATTTTCTTAATGATCTCAGTTCTGGGAAGGGACTTACTACCAACTACTTTAGATAATGCTTCACTGAGAGTCAGTGGTGCCATAAATGCTGCATTTGGTTTGCGAGTTGATTTTTTCTTAGCAACTTTTTTCTTTGCGGCTTTTTTAGGTGCAGCTTTTTTTCCAGTTGCTTTCTTTGCAGCTTTTTTAGGTGCGGCTTTTTTAGCTGCTTTTTTTGCAACTTTTTTGGGTGCTTTTTTAGTTGCTTTTTTAGCTGATTTCTTAGCGGACTTTGCCATAAAAAATGATAATTAATAGGTTAATAAAGTGGTTAGCATAATCAAATGTAGGGATTTTGGAAAATCCTATACTTAATATTCATTTTTTTTTGTTTTCCGGTCATTTTTACATAGACCTAAAACAGAGCATTAAAGGGGTTTAATAATCTAATATTGCAAAAAAATACCCCTGTACTGGGGTATTTTATTCATCAGGAAATAATCGTTATGGCTGTGAGGTAGACTTCAATTTGGTTTTAAACACTTTTTCGAATTTTTCCACTTTGGGTCTGATCACAAAAGTGCAATAGGGTTGAGAACCGTGAAGGCGGTAATAATCCTGATGATAGTTCTCTGCAGCATAAAAATGACCAAACGGTGTAATCTCAGTCACAATAGGATTACTGTAAGCTCCGCTCTTATCAAGTTTAATTTTATACTCTTCAGCTTTTTTCTTTTGTTCTTCGTTGTGATAAAAAATCACACTTCGATATTGTGTCCCCACATCATTTCCCTGACGGTTCAGCGTGGTAGGATCATGCGATTCCCAAAATACTTCCAGTAATTCGTCAAAACTTATCACTTTTGGATCATAAATTATTTGAAGGCATTCGGCGTGACCCGTGCTGCCAGTACAAACATCCTCATATGAGGGGTTTTTTACGGTTCCTCCGGAATATCCCGAAGTCACTTTATAAACGCCTTTTAATTCCTGGAAGACAGCTTCAGTACACCAGAAGCACCCGGTTCCGAATGTAGCAGTATCAGTTTTTATTCCTGAAGGAATAATTACTTCGTTCATAGTCATACTTTGCGTCGATGAGGAATTACACGAAACCAGCGAAATTGCGCTAAACAAAATGGATGCTAACATAATGAATTTCATTCTTATCTCTTTATCAATATACGGCAGATTTAATTTGCCGGATTGCAAGATATATGACAATTGATGCCTTTTAAATGTTCGTTAACTTAACTTTGCTTTGAATGATACGATATTTCCCGGAATCCGCCCTGGGACAGCTTGAATTCGATAAAATCAGGGACTTACTTGCCGAAAAATGTAAATCTGTTTATGCCAAAGAAAAGGCGGTCTCTCTGCGGATTCATACACGTCTTGAATTCATAGAAATTGAACTGAAAAGAACCAGTGAATTTAAGGATTTACTGGATAAGGATCTGTATTTTCCAAATGAGGAAAACCTTAATCTCACCAGGGAAATTAAATTACTGGGGTTATCTGGTGCTATACTGAGTGGTGATCAGTTTCTCCAGATTCGCAAAATGGCCGATACGTTACGACTGATCTTTCATTGGTTCGACCGGGAAAGAAGACTGGCTTATCCGGCTCTTACTACAGTTATTAAAGACAGTTATTACGAAAAGGCAATCATCCAGTCTATAGATGAAGTTCTTGAGGAAAACGGCCAGGTAAAAGATAAAGCATCACCCGAGCTGGCAAGGATCAGACTTTCATTGTTCAGAAAACGAAATGAACTACGAAGACTATTTGAGCGGATCGTTGCCAGACTAAACAAAGCCGGTTATGTTGCTGAAACGGAAGAAGCCTTTCTTAATGGACGCCGCGTGGTGGCACTTTTTGCCGAACATAAAAGGCAGGTAAAAGGCATCCTTCATGGAGAAAGTGACAGCCGGAAAACCTCATTTATTGAGCCAGAGGAAACTATTGGGCACAATAATGAAATCTTCTCTCTTGAACATGAAGAAGGCCGTGAAGTAAACAGAATTCTTAAAGAACTTACTGGCATTCTTTCCGTTTATGCTCCCTTATTAAAAACTTATTATGAAATCATTGGAGAATATGATTTTATTTCTGGTAAAGCCAAGCTGGCTATTGATATGAATGGAATTCATCCAAATCTGAAGGATGGATCTTATATTCACCTGATTCAGGCTTTTCATCCTCTTTTATTCCTCTATCATAAAAAGTCTCATAAGCCAACTGTCCCTGTAAATATAAAACTGGAAGATAATAACCGGATACTTGTTATTTCTGGTCCGAATGCAGGAGGTAAGACTGTTACAATGAAAACCGTAGGTTTACTACAACTTATGGTGCAGGCAGGTTTGTTGATTCCGGTACATCCAAATTCAACTATTGGCATCTTTAAGCAGATTATGATCCATATAGGGGATACTCAAAGCCTTGAATTTGAACTGAGCACCTATAGTTCACACCTTATCAATATGAAATATTTCATGGAGCAGTCCAATGGACGCACTTTGTTTTTTATTGATGAGCTTGGGAGTGGCAGCGATCCAAATCTTGGGGGGGCTTTTGCAGAAGTTATTCTGCTGGAACTTTTGAAAAAACATGCATTCGGAATTGTAACGACTCATTATCTAAATTTGAAAGTGATGGCCAATAAGACACCGGGAATTATTAATGGCGCTATGGCATTTGATGAACAAAGCTTACAGCCATTGTACCAGTTGATTTTGGGAAAACCTGGCAGTTCATATACATTTTCCATCGCTGAACGGATAGGCCTTCATCCTGACCTTATCAGCAATGCACGCAAACTTGTGGATGAAGAACATTTTAAACTAGATAAATTACTTAACCGTACAGAACAGGACCTGCGCAACATTGAAAAAAGGGATAAGGAATTACAACAGATGCTTAAAGAAAATGCCAAGTTGAAATTGGAACTTCAAAAGACCCTTGAAAAGGAAAAACATCAACAGCAATTGCAAATCCTTCAGGAACAAAATAAAATCTCTGCCGAACGCTATGGTTATTTGAAAGAAATGGAAAGAAAATTGAAGCAAATCATATTCGACTGGCGCAAAACGGAGAATAAGGAGGAAGTAATTAAACAAATGCAGGCTCTTTTGTTTAATCAGAAAAGAGAAGCCGGCAGCTGAAAAAGTAAAAAAGAAATTTGATGCAAAATATATTGAGGTTGAAGGAAATATTCAGCCTGGTTCTCAGGTAAAAATGAAAAATAGTCACCAGACAGGTACGATAATAGAATTACGTGGCAGGAAAGCCATTGTAAAAATGGGACTGATTCCTATCACCATCAATATTTCCGATCTCGTGCTAATCCAGGAAAAAACTAAATCTGAATCACCAAAAATTGCTTATGAATCCAAAACAACTGGCAGCTGAAAAAGCTGTTTCATTTCTGGAAAACGGTATGACGATTGGACTGGGTACTGGTTCAACGGCTTATTGGGCAATTGAAAAAATAGGCGAAAAAGTAAAAAATGAAAATTGGAAAATCAGGGCAATCGCAACTTCCATACGTTCTGAGGAACACGCAAGGAGCCTGGGCATACCTATATTCGATTTTTCAACAATCAGTACCATCGACGTAACGATTGATGGTGCAGATGAGGTGGACGCACAATTGCAATTAATCAAAGGAGGAGGAGGTGCACTTCTCAGAGAAAAAATAGTCGCTTCCAATAGTAACCAGATGATTGTAGTGGCTGATGAATCTAAATGGGTTAAGACCTTAGGGAGTTTTCCATTACCTGTAGAAGTAGTCCATTTCGGATGGCAACGAACTTTTGAGAAATTGCAACTGCTGGGGTGTGAAACAAAAAGAAGAATGCAGGAAAATGAGCCTTATATTACCGATAATGGGAACTATATTGTCGATTGCTCTTTCAATGAAATTACAGATCCTCCTGCTCTACACGAAGCTGTAAATGCCATTACCGGTGTTGTGGATAATGGTTTATTTATTCGAATAGCCAGCAAACTTGTTCTCGGATTTAATAATGGCGAAACCCGGGTCATCAGTAGATAAAATGTTTACGAAGTCTTAATTTTTTACTACATGCTTGCATGCAGGTAATCTTTTAATTGGGAAATTGTTTCCTGCTGGTGCTGGATTGTTTCACGGATCAGATCATGAATAGAAACAACTCCGTAAATTCTATCCTGTTCGAAAACCGGGAGATATCGTATATTTTTATCTGCCATCAATTGCATACAATGTTCAATACTATCATGGAGATTAACAGCTGGCAAGTCGTTCGACATAATTTCCGACACGGGTGTGTCAGTTGATGATTTACCTTTCAAAATCACTTTTCTCGAATAATCCCTTTCAGTCATAATTCCCAGGTAGTCCTGATTCTCCATAACCATCACCGAACCTATATTCTGGATAGACATAATTCTTAGAGCTTCCAAAACTGAAGTCGTGGGGGAGACAGCGGTTATTTTCCTTTCTTTATGAAGAAAAATATCTGATACTTTTTTCATTCCGGCCAATTTAAGTGAGCAATCGTTTCAGGTAAATTACAAATAATTATCTGATAATCAGTCTTTGAAATCGGAACTTGCTTTGGCTAAGGGTATTTCCTTACCATGAGGATGCGCAATTTTGGTTTCAATGATGTGAGAATCAATGGTTATGATCATTTTCAGGTGTCTAATTTGAGGACTGAGTAAAGAAACAGTCTGAAAGATCAGAATAATGGCTTGAATTTCCAGATAAACGGATTCGGGATTGATGGATTTGCCAGGGTGATGATTAAGGAGTACTTTTATCGATTAAAACCGGAATTAACATGACAAATCATTTGTTTTTATTATCAATGCCTGGAGGCAGCGAATGGATTCTGATCGTAATTGCAGTACTTGTTTTATTTGGAGGTAAAAAAATTCCGGAATTCATGAAAGGACTCGGAAAAGGAATGCGTGAATTCAATGATGCAAAGAATAATGTAAAACAAGAATTTGAAAGTGGTCTCAATGAACCTCAAAAACCTGTTTCTGCCCCTGAGACTAAAAATTAAAAATAAGTAACATTTAATACCTAACGTTCGGCTATAACCGAAGGAAGGTCACGTTTAAGCATATCGTCACGATTGGCCATTTCCCATGCAGTATAAAAAACCAGTTTTGCTCTTTTTGTCATCAGGTCATAATTAATTTTATCAGGCGTATCGGAAGGCTTATGGTAATCAGGGTGAATCCCATCAAAATAGAATATAATAGGAACTCCTTTACGCGCAAAATTGTAATGATCACTCCGGTAATATATCCTTTCCGGATCTTTCGGATCGTTAAATTTATAATCAAGTTCTAGTCCAGTATATTTTTTATTCATGTCATTACTAATCTTATGAAGGTCGGTACTTAGTTTATTGTCGCCTACGATGTAAACATAATTATTCGAATCCCCCTGTTTTTTCCCTGGATCTTTTCTTCCAATCATATCTATGTTAAGATCCGCAGTGGTTTTATCCAACGGATAAACAGGATTGTCGGTATAATATTCAGATCCCCATAATCCTTTTTCTTCACCGGAGTTTGCAAGAAAAAGAATACTCCTGCGTGGTCCCTTGCCGGAAGCTTTTGCTTTTGAAAAAGCCGCTGCCAGTTCAAGCAGACTAACCGTACCGGAACCATCATCATCCGCTCCAAAATAAATAATGGAATCTTTTTTACCCAGGTGATCATAATGCGCCGATATTACGAGTAACTGTTCTTTGAGATCAGTTCCTTCCAAATACCCCAAAACGTCCGTGCTTTGGAGCATTTTCGTTTCTTTCAGGATAGATAACCAAATATTTGCAGAATAGGTTTTGTGTCCCAACGATCCGGTCTTTGCCAAATCATAATCCTGACCCATAATACTTCTCGCCATAGCAACGGAAATGTAGAAACTATTAGGACGTACCTTCGAACGGTAATAATTTCGGTACATCATTCCTTTATCCGAAATACCCAGATGCGGAAAATCTTCCTGAATAATGAAAACAGCTACCGCGCCATGCGCCTGGGCTGCATCCTGTTTAGCGTACGGATTAAAAGCCCTTCTTTTTGTTTGAGCCTGTATCAGGCCCGGAGGATAAGAATTTAAAACGAGTACAATTTTACCTGCTACCTGTAAACCTTTATAATCATCGCGGAGGGAATCAGATATTCCAAATCCAGCAAAAACAATATCTGATGTACCAAATGAAGTTGAATATGCGCTGGAAATTCGTGTATCAAAATCTTTATTTATCGTGTAGGAGATTCCGTTTATAGCAATTCCGGAAGACAAGATGCTATCCTGGTATACCGGGTAGGCCATCTGAAAACTGTCTTTATTACCTGGTTTCAATCCCAGACTTATAAAATAATTTTCAATGTAAGCAGCAGCTTTGCGTTGACCGGCTGTGGCAGTTTCCCTTCCTTCGTAGGCGGGTCCTGCAATTTCATATAAATGTTTTTGAAGATTTTCTCTTTTAATACTGTTTCCAAAAACTAATGGATCGGTTTTTTTCTGTCCGTAACAAAAAATTACTGATCCGGATAATAACAGGCCTAAAAATATTTTCATGTGGTCAAATATATCAGGTCCCGCCGAATAAATCAATTATACCTGTTTTACAAATTCGGCATTTGCGTGGAGTTTAACTTCTTCTCCTAATACAAATCCTCCGGTTTCAGTGGGAGAATTCCATTCAAGACCGAATTCCTTACGGTTGATCTTTCCCTCGATTGTAAAACCGGTTCTTGTCTTACCCCAGGGGTCAGTAATAACACCGCCGTGTTCAACGTTTAATTTAACAGGTTTTGTCACACCGTGCATTGTCAGATTGCCAAAAAGGGTGTATTCTTCATCTGAAATCTTTTCCAGTTTTGTGCTGACAAAAGTCAGGGTAGGGTTTTTTGCTATATCAAAAAAGTCTGAACTTTTCAAGTGACCATCACGTTGTTCGTTATTTGTGGAAATAGAATCAACATCAGCTGTGAAACTGATTTTTGAAGACGAAAAGTCCTGATCTCCCCCTCCTTCGATTTCAGCTTTGAACTTTCCAAAAAAACCTGTTACATTGGTAATCATAAGGTGACGTATCTTAAATTGAATTTCTGAATGCGTGGGATCTATAATCCATTTCGTATTTGCCATGTGATTGTATATTTAATGTTTAAACATCAAAGCTAATATATTTTAACGGTAATTCAGATAAATCTTCATTTCCTTAACACTGCCATAAAGTGGTTATTATAGTAGTCAATTGGTTTGTGAATGGTTAACTTTGCAGCCGTTTTATGAAATCAGGATTTGTCAATTTGTTTGGAAAGCCCAACGCAGGCAAGAGTACATTGTTAAATACCCTAATGGGTGAAAAACTGGCTATCGTTTCTCATAAGGTTCAAACTACCCGTCACCGTATCAAAGGTATCCTGACCGCTCCGGGATATCAGATGATTCTCTCAGATACACCAGGTATAATAGATCCCAGATATAAACTTCATGAAAAAATGATGGATTCAGTGAGGCAGGCTGTTCTTGATTCAGACCTGGCCTTGTTAATGCTGGATGGAAAGGATAACCTGGAAGAGAACGACACGATTTTTTCCGGTTTGAACCTGAAAGTACCAGCCTTGGTTCTGATAAATAAAACAGAACGTATGGCTGAGCCGGAAATAGCTTTAGCAACTGAATTTTTTAAGGATAAAAAATATACCAATGGCGTATTGGCAATATCAGCACTTAAAAGAATCAACACAGATCTTTTGTTGGAACGAATCATTCAATTTCTGCCGGAAGGTGAACCTTTTTTTGATGGAGATGATTTGACTGATCGTCCTGTAAAATTTTTTGTAAGTGAAATAATCAGGGAGAGAATCTTCGGTTTGTATAGCGATGAAATTCCATATCATACAGCAGTTATAGTTCAGGAATACAAGGAAAAAGATACACTCACCAAGATACAGGCAGACATCATTGTGCAGCGTGAAACGCAAAAAGGCATCTTACTTGGAGAAGGAGGGAAGATGATCCGGCAGTTAGGAACGGATGCTCGTAAAGAGATTGAAGCTTTTATCGGAAGAAAGGTTTTTCTTGAGCTTTTTGTGAAAGTCAGGCCTAAATGGCGCGACAACGAATGGCAATTGAGGGAATACGGCTATTAATTTTTGCATTTTAATATTTTTCATACATGTCCGGATTTACGGTAGCAATAACAGGGAGACCCAATGTGGGTAAGAGCACACTTTTTAACCGTTTGCTTGAACAACGCAAAGCCATTGTGGATAACCAGAGTGGTGTAACAAGGGACAGACAATATGGAGTGGCAGACTGGAACGGTAAAAATTTTAATATCATTGATACCGGGGGGTTTGTTCCTGAAAGTGACGACGTATTCGAACAGGAAATAAAAAAGCAGGTTTTGATTGCGGTGGAGGAAGCCAATGCTGTCATTTTCATGACCGACACAGTTACGGGTATTACCACTCTTGATGAATCAATGGCCGACCTGTTGCGCCGTTCTGTAAAACCGGTATTTCTCGTTGTGAATAAAGTTGATAACAGTGATCGACTGCTGGAGGCCGCAGAATTTTATAGCCTTGGATTCGACAATATTTATTTTATCTCTGCCATGAGCGGAAGCGGTACCGGCGAATTGCTGGATGCAATTGCGGAACTCATCCCCAAAGCTGAAGATGAAGAAGAATCAGGAAAATCCCTTCCAAAATTTGCTATTATAGGGCAGCCGAATGTGGGAAAATCTTCCCTGCTTAATGCTCTTGTGGGAAGCGAAAGAACTATAGTAAGTGAAATCGCCGGTACCACCCGTGATAGTATACATACTCATTATAATCTGTATAATAAAGAATTTGTATTAATAGATACTGCCGGAATAAGAAGGAAAACAAAAGTGCATGAGGATCTTGAATTTTATTCTGTAATCCGCGCTATCAAAGCTATGGATGAAGCCGATGTATGCCTTTTACTTCTGGATGCAGAAAAAGGTCTGACCGCTCAGGACCTTAATATCTTCAGCCTGGCTGTTAAAAAAGGAAAGGGAGTTGTTATAGTAGTGAATAAATGGGACCTCGTCGATAAGGAAACCAATACTTCCAGGGATTATGAGGCCAAGCTCAAAGAACGTTTTGCTCCATTTACTGACCTCCCGATTATCTTTATTTCCGCTAAAGAGAAGACCCGAATTTTCAAAGTTATTGAAACGGCTTTAGAAGTATTTGAAAACCGGAGCAGGAAAATACCGACTTCTAAACTTAATGATGTGATGCTGAAAGCAGTCGAAAGCTATCACGCACCCGTGGTTCGCGGCAATGCAATTAAAATAAAATATGTTTCCCAATTACCAACGCCCGTTCCTTCATTTGCTTTTTTCAGTAATTATCCCGATGATATCAAACAACCTTACCGAAATTATCTGGAAAACCAAATGCGAAAGAGCTTTCCATTAGAAGGGGTACCCATACGAATCTACTTCCGTAAGAAATAAAGTCTGCTATTAATAAAGCTTGATGCTTTGAATTATTAGTGGAAAATAGTAGCTTTGCCGCCAATAAAAATAACCTCAATGAAAAAATTACTTTCAGTTCTTGTTATCGCTGCTGCAATGACCTCATGCAGTGGAAGTGGTGATGCCGCTGCCAAAGTTGATTCCGCAGCAACAAATACCGCTGATACTGCGAAAAAAATGGTTGATTCAACTGCGGTAAAAGTTGATTCTACAATAAAAGCAGTCGCAGATACTGCGAAAACTAAAATTGGCGCGGTGGCAGATAGTGCTAAGAAAGCCGTGAAGAAATAATGAATATATCTGATTTAAATCCCTCCTGCTAAAACCAGGGGGGATTTTTGTTTGCCTACCACAAAGTGGTATTGACTTCAATATCCGGCCAGATTATTTTGCATGATGTGTTCGACGGACCATCAATGTAAAGCAATGATCACAAGGTTTATAATTTTAGCCTTATTTATTCCGGGGCTTCTTAAAGCTGAAATCAAGAACTGGACGGGTTTTGGCGGGGATACCAATTGGTCAGATCCTTTGAATTGGTCCGGCATGAGTCTACCCCGATCTACTGATGATGTTTTACTTGATAACAGTAATGTACCGCTTTCATTCACTGTAAAGTTGCCTGACGACGCGGTTATCGTAAGAACTCTTGTTATAAATCCTTCACCTGGTCGAAATATTGAGCTTTTATTGCCTTCTTCGAATATTAATGCCAGTGCATTTACGGTTACTGGTCCGGGTTATGGTATAGAATTGCATAACGGTGCCATTTTTAGAAACGCATCAGGAATTTCGTCTGGTGAGTCTCTTCAAATTGCAGATTCGATTATCATTTATGACGGAGGACGCTATATTCACCAGACCCGGGGGTCCCATGCAAACAATATATTAAAATATTTATCAACAGCATCTGGCACAGAACGGGGAATATTTGATTTTGATGTGCCCAGAGCATCTTATACTATTTCAGTCAGTAACAGAACTTATGGTTGTCTCGAATTGCATGCTACTGCTTATGGTAATTCGGTAAATTATACCTGTACAGGGGCAAATCCTCTTCTAATCCGCGGAAATCTGCGCATAGGTGCAAACGTTAGTATGAGCATGGATCTGAGTGGAATAAGTGGAAATATTCAGGTAATGGGTGATTTTATTCAGGAAGGAGGCCGTCTGAATCTTGCAACCGGAAATGGTGATAATTCTGTTCTTCGCATACAAGGAGATTTGTATCAGTCTCCCTCTGCAATCATCACAGAATCTTCCAATGGCAATCCATGGCTGGAATTGAATGGCAAACGAATGCAGGAAATAGCTATGTCGGGCCTCATACTTAACCAGGTTGGATTTCGCATTAATAATTCAGCCGGGTCTGTACTTCGTCTTCCACTTACACTTCCCTGGAAACTTGAATTGAATAAAGGAGAGATTATAAGTACAACAGATGCAATGCTGACACTGGATACGGTATGCAGTATTATTATCGACAGTTCCCGCCTTTCTGAATCATATGTTGCAGGGCCGTTGCGAAAATTGGGTATGAATCAACAGGATCATTTTTTGTTTCCAGTGGGAAAGGATAAAAACCTTCGCTGGCTTGAACTAAAATATCCTAGTGGAAATTATACAGTTGAATATTTTCATCGGGATCCTGATTCTATTGGTACTGCGTTAGGAAACGGGCTTGATCATATTTCAAAACTTGAATATTGGGAGGTTATTGCACATGGAGAAATAAACGACAAAGCGAAAATTGAATTATCCTTTACCTCGGTACAAAGCGGGGGTGTTACTGATCCGGAACATTTAAATATAGCAAAATTCCAATCCGGAAAATGGGAGGATGCCGGACATGAAACAAGCACTGGAAATTTTATTCAGGGTTCTGTTATTAGCAATGATATTGATTTTACGGCCATTGATTATACTTTGGCAAGCACGCTGAATCTGGAAAATCCATTACCCTTGACTATCATTAAAATGGATGTGAAAGAAATATCAGAAAAACCGGTATTTAGCTGGACAATAGAAAGCCCGGCAATACCTGACCATTTTGATATATATGAAGAAACCAGTGGCCATCCCGTCCTTTTCGCAAATATCATGGCAATAAATCAGCAAAAGAAATATAGCTGGACTTATAGCGATCTCATGGTCAGGGGGGATCATTATTTTAGAATCAGAATGGTAGATATTCGCGGAAATGAATATGAAGGAAACATAGTTTTTTTTAAAATGAATGGAAGGAATATCCGGCTGAATTTGCTTGGAATGAGTAATTCTCCGGGTTGCAGGCAGTTACTAATCCAATCTGACCGACCGGATGAATTGAAATATGAGATCTGTTCGGTTCAAGGTCAGATCATTAAAATAGGTGTCATGAAACTTGTGGAAGGCGGGAATTATCTAACCCTGGGAGAAATAATATCAAGGGGTGTATATATTTTTCATGCTATAAATATAACAGGGAATCATTATTCATTATTGTTCAAAAAGGAATGACAGGTTAGTTAAGTTTCCATTTTTCAACAATGTTTAGAATCGTGGACTGATATTCCTGATAAGCCATATCCTGATTTTTAATAAAACTGTTTTCGTCAAGTTTCCCGATTACCTGGTCCATTTCGGCTTGGTTTTCATAGACCATTTTACGGAATGGATTCAGATAGTCTTTTTCTCTTGAAGTATAAATACCTTTGGTAATCCATTTTGCAGTCTGCATGCTTTGAAACAGTAGTTCTTTGAATTCATCCGGTTTAATTTTTTTAATGGATATATCATTCACTTTCCATAGAATGTCAAGTGCATGATGCAATTTATCGGTTATATAATTTTTACCTTCATTTAAATAAAACTGATGAATATCTTTCCAGCCGTCAAGCCGGTTCTTGCGAATATCGACAAGCATTTTATCCAGAGCCGTTTTTTTAATGAGCTGTCCGCCGACGTTTACCCAGGTCACAGGAATTTTATTTTCTGGCAGTGATTCCTGTAAATCAGCCAGATTATTAAATTTCCCGGATTTTATATTAACCAGTATTTGTTCAAGCGCATAATGAATAATTAATTCCTTGTAAATCGAATATCCCTTAACGAGTTTAAGTATACGCACTTTACGTGAACTGTTTTCAAATCCTTCAGCTAAGAATGTAATAGAGTTAAGTGTATCATCTTTGTTTTCTAATAATTGTTTACCGTGCATTTTTAATGCTTCATCATCTGAATATAAATTCAAAGAGTCATTTCCTTTTCCTTGATTATCTGAAACCTGATTTTTATGTCTCAACCAGGATCTGGCTACGATCACTTGAAGTTTATCTATAGCAGTTGCAAGTTCCTGTAAACTATCGGGTGCCAGATAATCATATTCAAGTAATTGAATTTTTTCAAGTCTTTTATCACGGTCAGCATATTTCCAGGCATTTCTGGCAAGAGCATACATATTGTGAAGGAACCAGTAGGCTGGCATAACCAATAATTCGTCCTTTGAATTATCATTACTTACCAGGGAAAAAGGTAGTGGAATATCCAGTTCTGCAGGGTAATCTCCTTTGGCCATAATTATAAATGAAGCAAATCGTGAATTATGTTTTACACTGACACAGAGTCCCGGCCAGAATCCACGGCCTGCTATCAGTTCCCCGTCAGCACCTCTTGAATTATGATTGGATCCAATAGTTGCACCTGCAGCCATATTAGTTTGTCCCCTCAACATGGAAGCGCATAAAAATGAATTATTGTGATGCTGTTCATGTGCCGGAAAAATAAGGGAATTCAATACTTCGCAGCAGGAAATGGTAGAATTGTTTCCGAGATAAGAATTAATGAGCCGCGCTCCATATTTCAACTGGGAATTGGAAGCCAGTATAAATCGAACTGCCTTCACTCCATAAAAAATCCTGCAACCATGACCTATGATTCCGTTCACAAGTTCACAGCCTTCCCCAATTTGTGTTTTAGATTCAGCCGAAGAGTTAATAGTAAGGTTTTTCAGTTTGTTTGCTCCTTTCAGATAGGCATCGGTTCCTATTCTGACGTCTTTAACTATTTTGCAATTTTTGATTACTGTACGATCGCCGATTGTACCATAAAATCCCCGGCGGCTGTCAAATTGTTTATTACTAAAAAACCGGAGTTTTTCCTGCAGAACCTTGTCATCTCGGTATCTGCTGAATAACCAGGCATCTCCCGGAAGCATTCCATCGAATGGAATTATACTGCGGCCGCCATTTTCATTACATACTTCCAATTCTATACGGATTGATTCAGGTTCTCCTTCTTTCAAAATTCCATTTCCGAATTTGGCATGGTCAGTCGTTTCTATTTCATTTACGTTGATAAGGATTACATCGTTGCCGATAATATAGTGAGATAAATAACTCACGTTATCAATTACCACATTATTTCCAATATCGCAACTAATTATTGTGCTGTTATAAAATCCGACAGGTCTCCGGAGGTTGTGAAATTCAAGGTAATAGGGCTCAAGGATCCCGATCCGGACCAATCCGTAGAAATTACAGTTATGAATAAGTTCTGGTAGGAAATTGCCAGAGACCATAACGAGACTCCAGTCGTCGGAATTGTTTCCATTTTTTTTTAATTCCTCTACTTCATCCAGCTTAAGATGCCGGTATACCGTAGAGGGTTTATTCTGTTCATTCCGCAAATAGTATTCATCTTTTCCCTCGGGAAGATATTCGGCAGGTATAAAATCATATCCTAGATTGCGAAGCGGTGTTTTTGTAATCTGATTCATGAAATTTATTCTACGGTTACGCTTTTGGCCAGGTTACGAGGTTTATCAACGTCATATCCTTTTGCCATTCCCAGGTAGCATGCAAATAGCTGCAAAGGAATCACTGAAAGAAGGGGAGAAATCAACTCATCGGCTAAAGGTACAGTCATTATATCATCAGCCATTTTTTCAATTACTTCGTCCCCTTCACTAATGACTGCAAGAACCTTTCCTTTCCTGGCTTTAATTTCCTGGATATTACTGACGAGTTTTTCATGATAAAAGCTCTTTGGTGCTGAAAAAATCACAGGCAGATTCTCATCTACCAGTGCAATCGGTCCATGTTTCATTTCAGCAGCGGGATAACCCTCGGCATGGATATATGAAATCTCTTTTAATTTGAGAGCTCCTTCCAATGCAACAGGGAAATTATTACCACGGCCCAGGTATAATGCATCTTTGACATTTTTATATTTCAATGCCAGATTACGGATATGTTCGGATGTCCTTAATAATTCTTTTACTTTCTCAGGAATAGCCTGAAGTTCAGTAAGCAGTTGAATATACCTGTCTTCTGTTAAGGTTTGTTTTTCATATGCTATTTTCAATGCTATCATAATCAGGACCACCATCTGTGCGGTAAATGCTTTTGTACTGGCAACTCCAATTTCCGGCCCTGCATGAGTATAAGCGCCTGCATGTGAAATGCGGGCAATAGAAGAGCCGACTACATTTACAATACCAAAAATAAAAGCACCCTGTTCCTTAGCTTTCTCAATGGCTACAATGGTATCAGCTGTTTCACCACTTTGTGAAATTGCAAAAATAACATCCCCATGATTAATCACGGGATTACGGTACCTGAACTCTGAAGCATATTCCACTTCTACAGGTATTCTGCAAATTTCCTCAATAATATATTCCGCTATAAGGCCTGCATGCCAACTGGTCCCGCAGGCTACTATTATAATTCTTTTTGCGTTGGTCAGTTTGTCAATATTATTTTGAACACCAGCCATTGTGATGGTTCCTTTTGTTACATCCAATCGTCCCCGAAGGCAATCGAAAATCGTTTCAGGCTGTTCAAATATTTCTTTAAGCATGAAATGTTCATATCCACCTTTTTCAATAGCTGTCAGTTCGAGATCGAGTTTCTGCACAAATGGTGTAATCTTTTCATTTCCCAGATTTTTTAATATCAGTTCATCACATTTTATTATTGCAAGTTCGTAGTCATTTACATACACTACTTCTTTGGTGTATTCAATGATTGGAGATGCATCGGAAGCTAAAAAATGTTCTCCTTTGCCAATGCCTATTACCAGCGGACTTCCCTTCCTTGCTGCAATGATAGTGTCTGGGTGATTGCGGTCCAACAGAACGATTACATACGCGCCGGTCACCCTCTTAAGTGCAATGCGTAATGATTCTTCAAGACTGCAGTTATTATTTTCCTGAATGTCTTCAATAAAATTAAGTAGTACTTCGGTGTCCGTATCGCTTTTAAAACTATATCCCTTTTTTGTGAGTTCTTTTTTCAGCTGGGTATAATTTTCAATAATACCGTTATGAATCATTGCCAGTCTCCCGCTTGCTGAAAGATGGGGATGGGCATTTCGATCGCTGGGTTCACCATGGGTGGCCCAACGTGTATGTCCGATGCCTGTGTGTGCATGTAAGTCTTGACCTATGATACTTTCTTCCAAAGCGGCTACGCGTCCTTGTTTTTTATAAACCCTCAGATCTTTTTCCAACAATGCAACTCCGGCACTGTCATAACCCCGGTATTCGAGTCTTTTCAGGCCCTTCATGATAACCGGATATGCCTCTCTTGGACCGATATAAGCTACAATTCCACACATAATGACCTTTTAAAGTTATTTTATAAAATCACTTTTATCGGTTCGGGGTTTATAATAAAATATTCATCATAAATATTGAGGCCACAGTAAAGTATATAATGAGACCGGTGACGTCCACCAATGTTGCCACAAAGGGGGCTGATGAAGAGGCGGGATCGGCACCTAGTTTTTTTAATATAATCGGTAACATACTGCCCGCAAGTGTGCCCCAAAGAACTACACCGACCAATGAAAAGCTAACGGAGAGACCGATTGCATCCCAGTGAAATCCGTATATATCTTTAAAAACGCCGCGGATCATTAATAAGTGCCATACAAAAATCCTTATAAATCCGATAAGACCAAGTATTGCACCCAGCATAAAACCGGAAAGAATTTCCCTTCGCATAACCCGCCACCAGTCTTTAAGGGTCACTTCTCCAAGAGCCATAGCCTGAATTATGAGGGTAGATGCCTGCGAGCCACTGTTACCGCCACTTGACATGATTAACGGAATGAAATTGGTCAGGATAATCCATTTAGCCAGCTCGTCGTTATAATAAGCCATGGCTGTCGCTGTCAGCATTTCACTTAAGAAAAGTATAATCAGCCAGCCCACTCTTTTTCTGATTAACTGAAAAAATGGGGTTTCAAGATATGGATGATCAAGTGCTTCTGTTCCACCAATTTTCTGAATGTCCTCCGTAAATTCTTCAGTCGCAACCCACAATACATCATCAATGGTTACAATGCCCAGCAGAAGTTTGTTGTTATCAAGCACCGGCAATGCCATTCGATTATTCATTTTAAAAGCCTGGTTGGCAGTCTCCTGATCATCATTTACATTAAGATAAATAAACCTGTTGTCGATAACATCCTCGACTTTCTTATCCGGATCAGCAAGAATGATTTCACGGATTTTAATATCATCAATGAAAATACCCTTTTCGTCCACTACATAAATGACATCGATGGTTTCACTGTCTTTGCCAACATCGCGGATATGTCGGATAACCTGTCGTATAGTCCAATCTTTTTGAACTGCTATATAATCAGGTGTCATTAATCTTCCTACACTGCTTTCCGGATAACCCAAAAGAGATAAGGTAATCTTGCGTTCTTCAGGATCAAGCATTTTTATAAGCTCTTTGACCACTTCGTTAGGCAGGTCTTCTAAAAAGGAAGTGCGGTCATCTGCTGGAAGCCCGTTGAGTAATTCAGCAGTTTTTGATGGAGAGAGTTCCTGGATAATGCGTTTCTGTATAGCGAAATCCAAAATTTTAAATGTGCTTATTGCCCGATGAATACTCAGGTTGCCAAGTATTTCACCTTCATGCTCCGGAAATTCATAAATAAGTTCCGCCACATCACTAATATTCTGGTTATCCAGAAACTTGTGTAATGATTCCAGATCGTTTGATTGGAGAGCCTCCAAAAATTGATATTTAAGCGGGGTATTTTCGATTTCGACGGTCATTCGTCAAATTTACAGCGAAGCCTTGATAAATTGCGTTTGAAACGGCCCACTTTATAGGATTCCGGTAGTTTATATTACATTATGATTTTATCTTGTTTATTTATTACTGATTCACCTGGGCGCGGAAGGGGTGTTTTTACGAACGAAGACCTCGATGCCGGAAAACTAATTGAAATTTCACCCGTCATAATCATGAATAGTGAAGAAAGAAAACTCCTGGATCAGACCCTCCTTCACGATTATATTTTTTTATGGGGTAAGACTGAGACGGAATGCTGTTTAGGGTTGGGTTATTTATCTATCTACAACCACGATTTTCATTCAAATGCCGAATATGAAATGGATTTTGAACAATCAGTAATCCGGATAAAAACCGTTCGTAATATTAAGAAAGCTGAGGAAATTTTTATTAATTATAATGGATCCTGGAATGATAGCAAGCCACTCTGGTTCGATCCGGTTAAGGATTTTAAATAATTATTATTTTTTTGTCCTGTTTAAAATCGGTGAATATCGGAAAGATAATAGGAATCCATAACTATTAAGCTTCAGATTATCAATACCCATGTTTTTGAGTGGAAGTTTGAGGAAAGGTTCTGCCTGAAATGAAAATCCTTTTCCAATTTCAGATTCCATGCCTAATGAAAAGTTAGCTACTTTAAACCAGTAATTTACCTGTTCATCATTTTCTATTTTATACGCCAGTGGTCTCAAACCATTATGAAAGAAATAAATATAGGTTTGTTTCATCATGAAATAGGAAGAGAAACCTGCATTCACGAAAAATTTTGTTTTTTCATTTTTTGCAAAATCATATCGAAGGGTCAGCGGGAGTTCCCACATATTAGCTGAGCCGTTTATATATTCAATAGGCGGAGGAGATGCTGCCATTCTTCCATTAGTTGTTCTCCCGGTACTGTTTCCGGGTGCCCAATAAAATTTATTAGTATATATCATACCGGAATTTACTGACAATTTATTTGTAAGGTAATAACCAATCGTAATTCCGATATTATTTCCAAGCTGGTCATTCGAAATTCCCCCTGCATCTGTATAATCTGGTCCGAACGTTAAACCAAAATTTAGAGAACGGTTTATTCGAAGGGCTCTATATGGTATAGGCGCCTTTGTGTGAGAGAGCTGGTTCAAAAGTGAATCGTTCCCTGTCACATTACCCAGGGCTGTCGTCGAAGAAACGACGGAGGGTAAACTGAGTTGTTTTCTGACTCTTTCGGGGCTGCTTTTATCATCAGATCCGTTGGATATAGATGAAATTCTTGAAGTGCTCGAACTTTCCGGTGTATTCTTATTTTTCGCCGGTTTGTCTTTTGAAGCATTTATCAGATCTGATCCATTGGAAACAATTACTCCGGATGAAGCTAATGCTTTAAAATTCCTGCGTTTTGTTTTTGAATAATTATCTTCCGGATTTATTTTGGACCTGGTAATATTAAGATTATGATTTTTAGTGTTTGCTGATTCGGTTTTATAAGTATCCTTTCCAGTACCTGAATTATTTTCAACTGCAGAACCAGAAATCACTCCTGCATCAGCTAATCCGTTTTTCTGTTCTGGTAAATTTTTATTTTTTTTGTGAGATGCATTAGTAATATGAATGGCTGAAACACTATCCAAATGAATCGTGCTTGTATTTGCACGTTTAATATCAGATAATGAAGTTGAGACGTCCTGGACTATCGGCTGATTTGTTCGTGTAGAATGTTTGCTATAATAAATGTTTTTAATTGCGAAAAAAGAGATCCCTGTAATCAATACGATAGCCGATCCCCACATATATGGATTGATTCGGTCAAAGCGAAAACCATCAGGCGGTCGCTCAGGAATTTGCTCTACAAGCTTCTGCTCGAGCTTAGTCCAGGATAAAGAAGAATGATCGGGTTCATAAAAATCCGCCGCTTCTCTACTCAACCTGTCAATATCTTTATCAGATAGGTTCGACATATGTTTTCACATCAGCTTTTTTTGTCAAGATTTTTCTAAGATTTTCTCTCGCTTTTGATAAATTCGATTTGGACGCACCTACAGAAATTCCTAAATGTTTCCCAATTTCCTCGTGCGACATACCTTCAATTACAAATAGATTAAAAACTGTCCTGTAGGCGGGTGATAATAAACGGATTGCTTCGATGATTTCTTTATACGACAGTTTATCGATCCCGGTTTCCCCATGATCTGCTATTTTTTCTGATTCTTCAGAAAGCATTTGTCCACGGAGATAAGCTGAATTTTTACGGTAATAATCAATGCAGGTATTAACCAGGATCCTCTTAAACCAGCCTTTCAGGGCCATGGAAGTTTCGAGGTGACGATTTTCGTCAAACTGATGAATATTTTTAAAAAATTTCGTGAACCCTTCATTAACAATTTCTTCTACCTGGTATTGATTATGTTGATAACGATAGCATATTTTCATGGCATACCCCTTCAGGAATTCATACAATTCCTTCTGACTGGCCCGGTCATTTTGCCTGCATCCAGCTATTAATGCGCTAATTTGATGGTTACCGTTTATCAATGGTTTTAAGGCCTTTTCCCAAGGTGAAGTTAATAGCGCAACCACTTCATCTTTATTAAATTACGTAAATCTTATGTTAAAGGTTGCCACCCAATAATTTTAGTTCACCCGCTATAAAAACCTGAAACTGAATGTTTTGAGGAGTCACTAACATACCAATGATTTTAGCTTCTTTCAAAGCACCAACTGAATGAATTCCCTGCATCCATTCCCTGTTTAAAAGCTGATCAATCATCGATTTATTTGCATTTAAAAGTGCTTCGATGTCCAGATAAGATTTGCCCTGTATGGATTTACGTATTTTATTTCTGAATAAACTTCTTGCTATTTTCAACGCCAAATCTTCTCCTTCAAGAGAATATTGAATATCCGGTATACTCAATGTTTGTTTTGCAGTATCAAGTACAGGTGTTCCCCGCAGGAAAATACTTCCATGGTTGCTTCCAGCAAAATCAATTTGAAGTTCCAACTGGTGATTTCCAATACCGTGTACCGTTGCATCTTTTATAACAATCGTTCTTCCTTTAATTTCAAAAACTTTATTATGGAGACTATCCCGCAAGATATTATTTAGAAAATCATAATCATAATTCATGTTCATGTAAAGACGAATCCCGTTTCGGTTGTCTGTTTGTATTAATGCTGGCAGGGTTACTGGTTCAGGAATATGATTCACCGGATCAGAACTGAACTGAGGCCTGCAGGATAAGCCCAGTGAAATTGAAAAGCTGTCTTTTACATAATTTATCTGCCCGATGCGGACTGAAGTCGGGTTTAACAGAAAATAGCCATATTTGCCAATAACAATCTTTCTATAACTACTGTCTTTCAGCTGCATCTTAAATTTTTCAAAATTTAATCCTGCAATGTTTTGATCCATTGTTGTTGAAAAAGTTAGTAGTGAAGAACGGATGCTATCCATTACCAACTGTGTGATATCATTTGCAAAAACTGAAACGGAACATTTATCAACGGGTTGTATCTGGATAACTGTTGTGGTTGAATGGAGCTGATAGTTCGGAAGAAATTGTAAGTTGGTATTAAGAGACATATTTACTTTGCGAAGAGGTTGGGGCAGAAATCCACAATTACCGGAAATCCAGGGGGTTACCGGAATACCAGCCGTGCAAAGGCATTTACTGCCACTAATCTGGTAATTACCTCCAAATCGAATATTAATTATATTATTGGCACAGGAAATCTGAAGGCTTGTTCTCACAAAACGATATTTATAACGGAAGTCACAGGAGGGATGCATAAAATCGGGCCATCCTTCAGAAGTGAATTCTGAGGGAACCAAATTCTCGGCTTTCGCAAATATCGGAGCAGCTGCTATTTTAATCGGAATATCCAATTCTGAAAGTGGCAGGTCAGGTAGTGTTTGTTGTTCTTCTTTGGAAGTAGTGAGTTTTTTAGAAGTAGAACAAGACAGGAACATCATCAATAAAGGCAAATAAACCAGGTGTTTCATTGGATTCGTTTTCATACCGAAAACGAATATAATATTCCATATGGGATGCAGGAAGCTTTTTGGGCTTTAATTCAGAAGTTTTCGGATTATGGCATACTCAACGGGTTGAATGTGCTTGAACTTTCCTTTGTAACAATATGTCGGGTATTTTGTCTAATACTATTTGGGATGATAATTGATGCAGAGGAAAACGGAAAACTTTCTTTCAGTTCTGCCATTTTTTTCAATCAAAATTGGATCCAGAGGAAGGATACTGTCGAAATAAGAATAATAGGATACTGGCACTGCTTTGTTCTCATTTTTCAGATCAGAGAAACGTGGATTAGAATCAATATAAATGGCGTTCTTTCCTTTTAATGTATTCAGATTTGTTCCGACAAAATCAAATTGCAAAGCTCTTTCGCCAACGATATTCCTTGAATAAACTGTTTCATTCAAATAGAAATTAAGAATGGCCGAAGTTTTATAATCGTCAGATGAAAAGATGAATGCATCCCGGTATTTTTTCCGTAAAGTTTCAACTTTATTGGAAAATTCTGACCAGCCATACCAGGTATCATCAGATCGGATTGGAACCACATAGAATATAATTTCAACAGCCAGCAAGAGGTGAAGAACAAGAGAAGAAATCAACTGAAAGCGGGTCCATTTTTTATTCCAGAATCTGGATACCCAAATAATTCCTGTAATATAAGCCGGCATCATCCAGTTTAATTTTACCCAGTAAAAAAATGAAATAAAAAAAAACCCAAGAAATAGTGGTATAAAAAAGGACAAAAGAAATAGTTGATCAGCCGGTATTCGGGTAAACCGGGTTCCATATTTTCTGCAAAAACGAAATATAAAATATACTAGTGAAAAAAACAGAAGCGGGAGCAAAATGGCGGACTGGTGACCGATTACCCCGGCAAATCCCATAATATCAATATGAAACCCTTCCTGAGCACGTCCTTCAGATTGAAATTTGAATGAAGCAAATCCGTTGAGTGCATTCCAAATAACAACAGGTAGAATAGTAATCGCGAAACATGTCAGATATAAGAAGAGCCATCTGGAAATAATCAGTTTCCTAAATGAATTTGAAATAAGTAAAAATCCGATCAGTCCGATGATAAGAAAAATGGCGGTATATTTTGAATCAAAACTGAGCCCGGTAAAGATCCCTGCCCAAATCCAGTAAATATTTTTTCTCTTAAAAATGGCCTCATGCAGAAAATTTAAACTTATCGTCCAGCAAAGCATCAGGGGAACATCTGGAGTAGATACTAGGGAGAGTATGCTGATCATTAATGTAGAAAGAAGGAGAGCCGTTGCTATCTGGGTTTTGTTTTCACTAAGAAATTTTCTTGCCAGATTGTAAAAAGCGATAATCGTCAGAAGTGTAACAAAAGTATCTGCCAGTTTTAAAACGTAAACTTTTTTTCCAAAAAGACTGGTGAAAAACCGAAGAAGATAACCTATTAACGGGGGATGATCATAATAAGAAAGATCCAGATGTTGGGCATAGAAATCATAATAGGCATCCTGAGGCATAATGCCCATGATGGCAATAAAAATGAATCGGATTCCGAAGAGAAGTATACATGCAATGACAATTGATTTCAGTCCGGATCCGAAATGAGACTTTTTAATTAAATCGAGGGCATTAGGCTTGATCATTTGGCAAATTCGGCCCTGATTACATTTAGTGCACCACCAGCCTTAAACCATTCAATCTGGGATTCATTATAAGTATGATTCGCAAGAATTTCTTCCGGCTCACCTTCCAGGTGATGAAGAACAAGGGTCAGCGGGTGGCCAGGAGTGAATTCCGTCAATCCGTCAATATCAATTACATCATCCTCCAAAATTTTATCATAGTCTGCTTTATCTGCAAAAGTCAGAGCGAGCATCCCCTGTTTTTTTAAATTGGTTTCGTGAATACGTGCAAAGGATCGGACCAGAATGGCACGTACGCCCAGGTGCCGTGGTTCCATGGCTGCATGTTCACGTGAAGAGCCCTCTCCATAATTCTCATCACCAACCACAATACTTCCTATTCCGGCTGATTTATAAGCTCGTGCGGTAGCTGGTACGGGACTATATTCGCCTGTAAGTTGATTTTTAACTGAATCCGTTTTTTCATTAAAATAATTTACGGCGCCAATCAGCATATTATTTGAAATGTTATCCAGGTGGCCACGGAATTTTAACCAGGGCCCTGCCATGGAAATATGATCTGTTGTACATTTTCCTTTTGCCTTGATGAGTAAACGCAATCCAATAAGATTAACGCCTTCCCAGGGTTTAAATGGTTCAAGTAATTGAAGCCTTTGAGAATCGGGTTTAACAATAACTTTCAATTTACTTCCGTCTTCTGCTGGAGGCAGATAACCCGGATCATCCACAGAAAAACCATGGGGAGGAAGTTCGAAACCGGAGGGTTCATCCAGTTTCACATATTCTCCTTTTTTATTTTTCAATGTATCTTTTAAGGGATTGAAAGAAAGGTGACCAGCAATGGCGAATGCGGTAACTATTTCAGGAGATGCAACAAAAGCATGAGTAGAAGACAATCCGTCGTTACGCCTTGCGAAATTTCGGTTAAAGGAAGTGATGATTGAGTTTTTGCGATTTGGATCATCAATATGTCTTGCCCACTGACCGATGCAGGGCCCGCATGCATTTGCCAGAACCACACCTCCGATTTTTTCGAAAGTTTTCAGGAAGCCATCTTTCTCGATTGTGTATCGCACAAGCTCACTACCCGGTGTAATGGTGAATTCTGCCAGTGTCTCAAGATTTTTTTCTATGGCCTGTTTCGCCACAGAAGCAGAGCGACTGATATCCTCATAGGAAGAATTTGTGCATGATCCAATCAGTGCAACTTCCAGTTTTTCCGGCCATTGATTGTTTTTTACTGCTTCGGCAAATTTTGAAATGGGCCATGCGAGATCTGGTGTAAAAGGTCCATTAACGTGTGGTTCAAGTTCATTGAGGTCTATTTCAACCAGCTGGTCATAATAAGCGGAAGGATTTGCATATACTTCCGGATCTGGACGCAGGAAATTTTTGATTTTGTCAGCGAGGAGTGCTACTTCTTCACGTTCAGTTGCTTTAAGATAGGCCGACATTTTATCGTCATAAGCAAAAAGGGAACAAGTTGCTCCGATTTCAGCACCCATATTGCAAATTGTGGCTTTACCAGTTGCACTCAGGCTGTCTGCCCCATCACCGAAATATTCTACAATTGCACCTGTACCACCTTTTACAGTAAGTATTCCGGCAACTTTCAATATAACGTCTTTTGGAGAAGCCCAGCCATTTAATTTACCGGAAAGTTTAATGCCGATTAATTTAGGCATTTTTAATTCCCATGCCAGACCAGCCATTACATCCACTGCGTCAGCACCGCCAACTCCGATGGCAATCATTCCAAGCCCCCCGGCATTTGGTGTATGAGAATCTGTCCCGATCATCATTCCGCCAGGGAAAGCATAATTCTCCAGAACCACCTGGTGGATTATCCCTGCACCCGGCTTCCAGAAACCGATTCCATATTTATTGGAGATGGAGGATAAAAAATCATAAACTTCTTTATTTACATCCAGTGCGGTTGAAAGATCAGCTTTGGCGCCGGTTTTGGCCTGAATCAAATGATCGCAATGTACAGTAGAAGGTACAGCTACTCGTTCACGGCCACACGTGCTGAATTGCAGCAGAGCCATTTGAGCAGTAGCATCCTGCATGGCAACACGGTCAGGTGCGAAATCCACATAATCCTTGCCACGCACATAATTTTGTATTGTTTTAGAGTAAAGATGTGTATAGAGGATTTTTTCAGATAAGGTAAGGGCACTACCGGTTATTTTTTTCGCTTCAGCGATTTTGGAAGGCATTTCTTTATAAACTTTCTTGATTAAATCCAGGTCGAAAACCATGATCGTCGAATTTTAGTTAATGGGGTGGGAGGCAGGCATTTTCAGGATACAAATTTACCTAAAAAAAGCGTTAATGCCTAAGCATGCTCTTGCTCTTTAGCCTATTTTTTTTAAATTTGCAGTATGAATAGGATGAAGGAATTCTTTGAGTGGCAGTTGTTCGGAGTATGTACAGCCATTGGTGATCGTTTGGGAATTGCTACTTCCCGCATCCGGACCTGGTTTATCTATATTTCTTTCCTTACGATGGGTTCGCCCCTGATTGTTTATTTTGTCCTTGCTTTCTGGATGAATATTAAACGTTATATCATGGCAGCAAAACGTAATCCGTTTACTGCCTGAATGATTTTGGTTTAAGTTAAAAAGTTCTTAGACTGAAAAATCTATCTGCATTTAATTAAACAACTGCTTTTCTCAATTTTATAAGTTTCAAAAGCAAATCTTCCAGCAGATCGAGTTTGAGCATAGTGGCGCCGTCGCTTTTTGCATGTGGCGGATCAGGGTGTGTTTCTATGAATAACCCATCTGCACCTGCTGCTATGGCCGACATGGATATCGTACTAATCAATTTCGGGTTCCCGCCTGTTACTCCGCTTGTTTGATTAGGTTGCTGCAGCGAATGTGTACAATCCACTACAACCGGAACACCCAGTTCCTGCATCAATGGAATATTGCGGAAATCCACAACAAGATCCTGATATCCAAATGTATTTCCTCTTTCAGTAAATATTATTTTTTCATTTCCTGTATTTCTGATTTTCTCTGCAGCAAATTTCATCGCGGGTCCGCTAATAAACTGGCCTTTCTTAACATTGATTATTTTCCCTGTTTCAGCAGCTGCTATTAACAGGTCTGTTTGTCTGCACAGAAAGGCAGGGATTTGTAAAACATCGATATAAACAGAGGCTGGTGCTGCTTCATCGTGTGCATGTATATCGGATGTGGTGGGTATTTTATATTTCTGGCCGGTTTTTTGAACAAGAGAAAGAGCCTGATCATCACCGATACCTGTAAATGATCCAACACTGGTTCGGTTTGCTTTGCGATAAGAAGCTTTGAATATATAGGGGATACCCATCTTTATGCAAAGGGATGATACTTTTGAAGCAACAATATCAAGTAGTTCGGCTGACTCCACCACACAGGGTCCTGCAATGAGAAAGAAATTCTTATCATCATAATCCTGGTCCTTGAATAATTCTTTTAGAAATGCCTGCATATTTTACTAGATATGATTTTATGAAATTAGAAGTATTTCTTTTCTGTGATTAAACTATTTTTGCAAAATAAAGTCAATCACCCGAATTGATTATAAAACCAACAATATGAAAATCGCTCTATTATCTGTTTTCGCTATACTAACCTTCTCAGGTTGCACCAAAACAACTGTTCAACAGGTAAACCAGGTTTTCTCAGCCGTATATACAGTACAGGCCAATCAATGGGCATTAGGAGCTGACCCGGACAGTACCACTTTTTATTATACTTCCCTTTCGGTTCCAGAGCTCACTCAGGCCATAGACCTGAATGGAGGGGTGCTGGTATATTTATCTTTTGATGATCCATCTTCTTCCAACCCAACTTATGAACAAATGCCTGAAGTTTTCAACGGTATTGCATATGGTGCGATTCATACGACCGGATCTGTTACTATAGACCTGCGCGCAGCTGATGGTTCCAACGCTCCGGGACCGATAACCGGACCAACTATGATCAAAGTCATACTATTGGATGCTCAGGCATTGCCTAATTAATTCTAAATAGGTTATCCCTTATATTCTCCAAATACTTCCCGAAGTGTGTCGGCGATTTCTCCGAGTGTGCAGTTTGATTCTACTGCCTTAATAACGGTGGGCATCAGATTTTCACCGGATGAAGCATGATCGTTAAGTAGCTGAAGTATTTGATCGCATTTAGCAGGATCCCTTTCCCTGCGTAATACAGCCAGCTTTTCCGATTGTATTTTCCGGATAGAATCATCAATTCGAAATACTTTAGTAAGATCTTTTTCATTGGATTCAAAGGCATTCACTCCAATAATTATTTTTTCCTTGTTTTCAACTTTGATCTGATAATCATAAGCGCTTTTTGCAATTTCGTTCTGAATAAATCCTTGTTCAATTGCAGCCACACTTCCCCCCATTTCTTCTATTTTCCGGATCAGATCCCAGGCGGCTTCTTCAACCGAATTTGTAAGGGATTCTACAAAATAACTGCCTCCAAGGGGATCTACTGTATCCGTAACACCACTTTCAAAACCGATGATCTGCTGGGTACGTAAAGCTAAACCAGCTGCTTCTTCTGTAGGAAGCCCAAGTGCTTCATCGTATCCATTTGTATGTAATGATTGTGTGCCACCGAATATTGCAGAAAGCGCCTGGATCGTCACGCGGGCTATATTATTTGCCGGCTGTTGTGCTGTAAGCGTACTTCCTCCCGTTTGAGCATGAAAACGTAACATCATAGCCTGGGGATCTGTGGCTCCGAGATCTTTCATAATTTGGGCCCACATGCGCCGAGCTGCACGAAATTTAGCTACTTCTTCAAATAGATTATTGTGTGCATTGAAGAAAAAAGAAAGTCTTTTTCCGAAAATATTAATATTCAGTCCTTTTTCGATGGCTGCTTTTACATAGGCCTTACCGTTAGCCAGGGTAAATGCAATTTCCTGAACTGCCGAACTACCGGCCTCGCGTATATGATACCCTGAAATTGAAATTGTATTCCATTTCGGCAGTTCATTTCCGCACCATTCAAAAATATCCGTAATGATACGCATGGAAGGTCGTGGCGGATATATATAAGTTCCTCTGGCTGCATATTCTTTTAAAATATCATTCTGTACAGTGCCTGAAATTTTTTTCAAATCAGCACCCTGTTTTTTTGCAAGAGCTACATAAAATGCAAGGAGAATAAAACCCGTTGCATTGATTGTCATCGAAGTGGTAATATTTTCCAACGAAATACCCGCAAACAATTCTTCCATGTCCCGGATCGAGTCTATGGCAACTCCCACTTTGCCTACTTCACCATCTGAAAGAATATGATCGCTGTCATATCCGATTTGTGTGGGGAGGTCGAAAGCAACACTTAGTCCTGATACGCCCTGACTCAGAAGATAATGGTATCTTTTATTGCTTTCACCAGCCGTACTGAAACCGGCGTATTGACGCATAGTCCAAAGTTTTGACCTGTACATATCAGTCCTGATACCCCTGGTAAATGGATATTTACCAGGAATTTCCCGGTTAATATTTCCTTCTGCAGGTTCATAAAGGGAATTTATTTCAATTCCTGAATCGGTAAATTTCTTTTTCTCCATGGATCTCATTCAAACTATGGCAAAGTACCCGATTTTTTGTTTCTGAAGAATACAATTATTTATGCGCAGGAAACGGGAACTTGTTAACCCGGTCAGTAGAACCGGGGAATTATTGTATGGGTATTTTTTTATTTAAAGAATTAGAAATATTGCTTTACGTATTTTCGTTTAATTTTAAATTACTGCTGATGCTTAGTACGAATGAATACATTATTTCCATTGCATTTGCCGTCATTCTGGCCTCCATTCTCGCATATATTTTCTGGGTACAGCGAAAACAGGTAAAACAGGGCAGAACGACATCAAAACCAGAGACGGCAGTATCCACAACACCGATGAAATTACAGGCATATGAAAGACTCATACTGCTGGCGGACCGGATTGCATTACCAAATCTTATTAGCCGGAGCAATCAACCCGGATTAAGTGTGCGTGAAATGCAGAATCTACTGATTCAAACCATTCGCCAGGAATTCGACCATAACATTACTCAACAGATTTACGTGAGTCCTGAGGCGTGGGATGCTATACGTAACCTCAAAGAGCAAAATATGCTGATCATCAACCAGGTTGCGTCATTTTTACCCGAATCAGCCTCTGGCCAGGATCTTAATAAAAATCTTCTTGAAATGGTTATGCAAACACCTAAAGCATCCCTGCACCATATTGTTTCGGACGCTCTTAGTTTTGAAGCCAAAAAGATTCTTTATTAGGTCAGGAACCTGGATCTTAACTTTTACAATGCTTTGATCTTTTTAATTTAGGCATAAGGGCTTAATTTGAACTATAGGCTTAAATTGGTAAATTTGCAGTATGGAAACTATATTGGAATCTCCATTGCAATTCAGCCCCTCGGCTGTAAAAGAGATCAGACGTCTTATGGATGAACCGGGGTTCGATAATGGAAATTTTCTTCGTATCGGTGTAAAAGGCGGAGGATGTTCCGGACTTTCTTATATTCTTGGCTTTGACAAGCGCCAGGAAGCTGATCAATTATTTGAATCCAATTCTCTATCTTTTATCATGAACCCATCCCATAATATTTATCTCAGCGGTATGATGGTACACTGGGAAGACGGGTTGAATGCCCGGGGTTTCAGTTTTAATAATCCCAATGCATCCAAAACCTGCGGATGCGGAACATCATTTGCTGTATAACTATATCTAATAAGTTTCTGATATTAAGCTTTCGCTTTTACACTATCATCAGACTCACCCTGGTGGCGTGTATCCACATTACGGTAGGATAAAAAGAATACAACTGGGAAAATTAAAAGTGAAAAAATTGTTGCACAAATAAGTCCGCCGATCACCACCCGTGCGAGAGGTCTGGAACTTTCTGATCCGATTCCTGCTGACATTGCCGCGGGTAATAAACCAATGGTTGCCATGAAAGCAGTCATCAGCACGGGACGTATAAGCGAATTAACGCCTCTTTTTACAGCAGTATATAATGGATTTTCTCCACGCAACCTTTCCAGATTCTGCTTAAATGCTGTAGTAAGTAATACCCCTTCCAATATGCATATTCCGAACAATGCGATGAACCCAATTCCAGCGGAAATACTAAAATTTGTTCCGGTTATCATCAGTGCAAAGATGCCGCCAACAACTGCAAATGGCACATTCAGAAATACAAGACCCGCATCCTTCAGATTTCCAAACATAATAAATAACAAAAGGAAAATGAGCAGCAGACTGATAGGTACTACTTCTGTCAGTCGTTTGGAAGCTCTCTGCTGATTCTCGAAATCTCCCTGCCATACCATATTATAGCCTTTTTTCAATTTGACTTTTTCATCCACTTTTTCCTGTGCTTCTTTTATGGTAGATCCCATATCTCTTCCTTCAACGGAAAATTTTATTGCAGAATATCTTTCATTATCATCCCGGAAAATCAAACATGGTCCTGTCTTCTGTGTAATCGTTGCGATTTGTTTTATGGGCACTTTAGATCCTGAAGCAGTAGGAACCTGCAAATTCCCAATATCATCATCTGAAGATCTGAATTCAACTGGGAACCGGATGCGAATATCAAAGTGTCTGACTCCGCTTTCATAGAGCTGCGTTACCGCCTTTCCGCCGATTGCCATTTCAATAACGGCATTGGCATCTGCAGTTGAAACACCATACAAAGCCATGCGATCCTGATCGAGGTCTATATCAAGTTCGGGTTGCCCAATATTCCGGATAACACCCAGATCGGTAATCCCTTTTACAGTCTTGAGAACATTATCAACTTCGTCTGATTTTTCTTCCATATAATTTAGGGAATCGCCGAATATCTTTACACAAATGGATCCTTTAACACCTGAAACAGCTTCTTCCACATTATCCATAATGGGTTGAGAGAAGTTAAGTTCGGCACCGGGAATTACAGAAAGTGATTTACGCAACTGCTCAATTAACTCATCTTTGGAAATTTTTGGATTCCATTCTTCCTGGGGATACAATGCGACATCGAATTCATTGTTGTAAAATCCCGCAACATCAGTTCCATCATCCGGACGACCGGTTTGTGAAACCACTTTTTTAACCTGGGGAAACTGCATCATAATACTTCTCATCTGGTTTGCCACCTGTACCGATTTATCCAAGGCAATACTATAAGGCATTGTTGCACGCACCCAAAGTGAGCCTTCATTTAGTTCAGGCAGAAATTCGGATCCCAGAAATTTGAATGAATAAAAACCAATCACTATAAATATTATGGAGATTCCCAGCGCCAGTTTTTTATTTCCGAATACAAACTTGAATCCAAACAGGACCCATCCTGTAAGCAAATGCGTAAATGGGTTATGTTTTTCCCTAACATTTTTATTCAGTAAAGCATTTACCAGAACTGGCACAAGAGTAAGCGTAAAAATCAATGCTCCGAGGAGTGCAAAACCAAGAGTATAAGCGAGGGGAGAAAACATTTTCCCTTCTACTTTCTGAAAAGAGAATATGGGCAGGAGCGCTGTAATAATAATAATCTTGGAAAAAAAAATGGATTTGGCAAGTTCTGACCCTTTTTTCTTGATCATTCCCATCTTGGCAAGTTTGTTGAACTTTTCCATGCCGTAAATCTTTGCCTGCTGATCAAGCATAACAAACAAACCTTCAACCATTACGACCGCCCCGTCTATGATAATACCAAAATCAATCGCGCCAAGAGAGAGAAGGTTTGCCGACATACCCATTAAGTGCAGGCATATAAAAGCAAATAATAAAGAAAGCGGAATGATAATTGAAACGATCAGAGTTGTTCGCCAATTGAACATAAATAGTGAAACGATCAGAGTAACCAATAGTATTCCTTCAATAAGATTATGCATCACCGTATGCGTTGCATAGTGTATCAATTCTTCCCGATTATAAAAAGGGACAATCTTTACATCGGGTGGTAAAACCCTGTCGTTTAATTTTTGGATTTTTAATTTCAGAGCCTTGATAACTTTATCCGGATTTTCACCTTTCCGCATCAGTACGATCGCTTCCACTACATCATTGTCATTTGAAACGGTGCGCGATTTACTACTGTCAATAGCATCTGATCTTCCAACTTCACCCAGCCTTGGCAATCCGGAAACCTGAACATCTGCAACATCTTTTACTAGAACAGGCAGCCCGTTGATATTCGTTATGAATATATTTTTGATTTCATTTATATCATTAAGCAAACCAATTCCCCTGACAATATATGCCTGATTGTTTTTGTTAATTACGTCTCCGCCTATATTTATGTTGCTTCTGTTTACCGCAGTATATACGTCTAAAGGCGTAATTCCGAGTCCTGTAAGCTTTTGCGGATTCACCTGTATTTCATAGGCTTTAACTGTTCCGCCGAAACTAACAATATCCGCAATGCCCGGAACAGAGCGCAGTTCACGATCTACTGTCCAATCCTGCAACGTCTTTAACTCCCTTGGTTCCCTGAAAGAGCTCACAAGTGAATAGCGGAATATTTCTCCGGTTGGTCCTGTAGGAGGCTGTACCTGCGGATTAATATTATCAGGTAATGTTACATTCTGAATCAGCGTATTTACCTGCGTACGGGCATATGTGTCCTGGACATCATCTTCAAAAATCAGTTTTACTACCGAAAGCCCGAAAATACTGGTGGAGCGAAGACTGGTTTTCCTGTTTACAGGATTGAGGGCAATTTCAATAGGGATGGTTACAAATTTTTCTACCTCTTCAGCACTTCTTCCGGGCCATTGCGTGATGACCGTGATTTCTGTATTTGTTACATCCGGAAATGCCTCGATTGGCATATTCATAAAAGTAATCACGCCATAAATGACCAGGATAATGGTAGCAAAATATATGAAGTATTTATTTTTGAGCGAAAAAGCCAGGATATTTTTAAGTGTCTTGTTCATCAATACCGATTTATTCTAGCTGTTCAATTCTTGGTAAATTAATAAAGCTTGTGTGCCAATAAGATGTTCGCCTACTGATAAACCTTCGGTAATATATGCACGGTCACCAACTGTATTCAATACCTGAACTGGCCGAATCGTAATATCTGATGGGGATTTGTAAACCAGCACATAATATTGACTATGATCGAAGATCAGGGTCCGTGCTGGAATACTTAGCATTTTTTTATTGTCGGAAGTATTCACAACCACGCTGGCAAACATTTCCGGTTTAAGAAGGTAACCCGGATTCGCAAGTACAATCCTTAATTTCATAACCTTGTTCGAAGGATCCAATACATTCATAACCTTATCTATCTTACCCCGAAATATTTTACCTGGATACGATAAGGTCGTAATATTTACACTATCACCCATTTTTACGAATGAGATATTGGATTCATAAACATTCGCCATTACCCAGACATTTTTCAAGTCAGAAATGGTAAAAATGCTGGTTGCATTATCAGAACGGATTATCATGTTATTGTTCACTTGCCTGTCCACCACGAAGCCGTTGATAGGTGATTTGACAGTGTACTCCCCTGTCATACTTCCGCCATTCAGATTTAATACGCGTTTTGCTTTTTCAAAAGCAGAAACAGCCTGGTTATATCCTTCCTGTGCTGCTACCAGATCACGTTGTGAAGCCAGACCGCTCTTATACATATCATCGGTGGCATCCATTGTCTTTTTTGCAATATCCACATTGGATTTTGCAGTAACATAGTCGTTGCTGAAACCAGCCATGTCTGAACTTCTAATCATTGCCAGCACCTGATCTTTTTTTATATAATCGCCTGTCATTACTTTAATATCCGTGACCTGGCCGCTTATCGGAGGATATATTTTGATTACATTATCTTCATTGAAATCCACCTTTCCGGTCAGAGTCAGCGTATTCAATACACGCGAATTACTCACGGTATCAATTTCAATTGTCTTTAAAAGAGAATCGGGCATTGTATAACCCTTTTTTTCTTCTGAAGGTGTTGAATTATCCTTGCAGGAAAAAAATCCCAGGACAATTAATGACACCGCGACGAGGGTAAATCTATACTGAACTTGCATATATTTCGGTAAGAGGTTAAGGTTGAAAGAATTCGGTACCTGTATAATAATTGATATCTTCAAATGCCTGAACCCTATTAAATTTAATAGAATTTATCTGCAGGATATTCTGCTTGTAAGAATCATAAAAGTCAAGAAATTCGAGAAGTCCGATATTCCTTTTTTGATAATTAATCAAAACTTCGTGCATCAGGCGTTCAAAGTCATTGGAAAAACCGGGATCGATGTTTTGGTATAATTTATTTTCAGAAAATGCTTTTTGGAGAGACCTGGATACATTCTCTGCTACGGTTGCTTCAGTACTTTTTTGTAAGGCATCTGTATTTTCAATCAGCGCTTTTGCCGACTTGATATTTCCCTGGTTCCGGTTGAAGAAAGGCAGGTCCATCGAAACGCCAATTGAATTATAATACAAAGCATAACTACCCTGTTTGTCGTAACTTGCCGAAGCAGTGAGGTCTGGAACCGCCAAAGCTTTCTGATAACTATAATTCAGTTTATTGATATCTAAGTTTTTCCTGGCGATCAGTAGATCTGTCCTGTTCTTATAAGCCGAATCGATAAGAGTATTAAGAGTAAATTTTTCCGGATCGAGGTTTCTAATAGCATTTGAATCTGCAAGCGGGTCAATATGTATAGTGGGATTTACCTGTAAAACAAGCCTAAGTTCACTTTCTATGTCATTAATCTGATTAATCAGGTCGTTGTATTCACTTTGAAATGTATATAACTGTGCCTTTATGCGAATGACTTCTTTTTCAGAGATATAGCCCTTACCTTCCTGCTGGGCAAATGCATTGACGATTTGCATCAGGGCCCTGATCTCCACTTCATATACTCTTGCTGATTCCTGTAGATAATAGATGTTGAAGAAATCAGTCCGGAGCGTATATTTCAGTGTTCTAAGAAGATCAAAAAACTGGTATTCGGAAAGTATTGCATTCGCTTCAGCCAGTTTAATTTGTTTGTTTCTTTTTCCGGCCAGTAAAATCAACTGGGATAAGGAAGCTGCATTTTCACTATTAACAAAAAAAGTGGAATGCGTTGGATTTCCCTGAGGGTCATTTAAAGGTATTACGGGCCCATGGTCAATAGATAAATTTGGATTTGGCCAAAGCCTCGCCTGAATAATTAATGCTTTCTGGGCATCAATATTATATTTCTGGGCAAGCAGTGAATAATTTCCTGAAATAAACAAACGTTCCGCACTATCCAGGTTAATTCTTAAAGTATCAGAATGAACCTGGCCGGAAACTAAATTTATCCAAAGGGTAGAAATAACGAGAGCCAGAATTTTTAATGACATGTCAATTTTATGTAATGTAGATAGTGGTTATGCTTATTAATGTACAGATGCATTTAAACGGAATCCCATACCATGTATTGTTTCAATTTGTACCGAAGCATCTTCCTTGAAATATTTCCTCAGTTTGGTAATAAAAACGTCCATGCTTCTGCCCAAAAAATAATCGTCTTTCCCCCAGACATTTAATAAAACTTCTTCTCTTTTCAGAATCCTGTTTGGATGTTCACATAAGAACAAAAGTAATTCCGCTTCTTTCTGTGTCATGTTGAATGCTGTTCCACCAACGGACAATTTGAGATCTTTAAAAGAAAATTTCATTTTTCCGATCTGAAAGTTTAACATTTTCTCGGAATACATTTTTTTTGTTCTTCGTAAAAATACATCGATTCTTAAGAGCAGTTCCTGCATGCTGAAGGGTTTAATGATATAATCATCTGCACCACACTCAAAACCGTGAATACGATCTTCTTCCAGTGATTTTGCTGTAATCAGCAGAATGGGAATCTGATCTGTCTGCTGACGAATTTTTTTAGCAACCGCAAACCCATCTTTATTGGGCATCATTACGTCAAGCAGACAGATATCGAAATTTTCCTTACTGAATTTATCTATTGCCGCCTGTCCATCGGCACATAGTACAACATCATAACCCGCATCTGCAAGATTATCCTTGATTACATAGCCTAAAGAAAGGTCGTCTTCGGCAAGTAACACTTTTGATTTTGTATTCATTTGAATATTTCTTGATTTTGTAAATCTTTAAAATGGTATTAGTAAACGAAATTCGGTTCCTATTCCGGGCAAACTGTTTACACGGATTTTCCCATCGTGGCCGTCGATGATCCGCTTTACAAAATTCAATCCCAGGCCAAATCCTTTTACATCGTGCACATTTCCCGTCGGAACACGATAGAATTTCTTGAAAATATTCTTAAGATATTTTTTTTCTATACCGATACCATTATCTTTTACAGAAATAAAATAATCTGATTCGTCTTTCCCGGTTTCAACAATGATGTGTGGAGAAATGGAATACTTCAACGCATTTTCCAATATATTGATAATAGCCAGTTCAAGGTGTCCCTCATCAGCCTGAATATTGGTTTCGTAATTATCAACTTTCAATTCAACCAGTGCCTGTTTCTGTTCTATAAGAGGTTGAAGCTTATTCAGGGCCTGTTCGATTAGTTTTGCCGGTTGAACATTTTCTTTATCAAGCGGAAATTTTTTATTTTCTGCAGATGCTGATTTCAAAAGTTTTTCAACCTGATTCTGCAGGTGGGTTGTTTGATTTTGAATAATGGAAGCATATCTTTTTAATCGCTCCGGTTTTTGGCTGATATCGTTCTGGGCTAGTACATCGGACGCTATTTTAATAACGGCCAGGGGTGTCTTAAATTCATGTGTAAAATTATTTACGAAATCTTTTTGCACTTCAGCCAGAAATTTCTGACGGTAAAAATAAAAAAGGCTAATGGCCAACCCAATTAGTGCAAGGAATAGGGCTACGCTGCTGATGATCCAGAAATTCATTTCACCCAATATATATTGTGATCGGTGGGGAAAATAAAGGAGTATATGATCGTACTCACCCGTAAAGACCGGCAATCCCTGAGCTGTGGTAATATTGAAACCCGAAGCAGCCGTCGGAATATAATCCTCATAAACATATTTTTTCAGTGTACTGCTGTAGGCCCCCAGTTTAACATCAGTCAGCACATCAAAATCCCCGAATTCCTTGCGAATATAGAAAGTAAGAGAGTCCTGTTCAGGAATGGTATCAGCCTTAAATAAATAGTAGTCATCAGCCGGATTGTGAATTAATTGTTGAAGACTTTGTGCCGGATTATCGTTCATTTCAAGGTCTTCGAAAACACCTCTGAGACTCTTTACAACATTAGTATTGAATTGTTTTTGTTCAAATGAATAAACCTTCGTAAGCCAGTACAGCTGTACAACGACGATTAATCCAATTAACACAGTGGCCGATAGTACCAGCCATTTCAAAATGGAGGATTTCATGAACCAAAAAAATTGAAACGCAAAATTGAGATAGTTTCTGTCCTATAAAATTACAAAAATGGTTAAACAGCAGTTAAAGAGTTGAATTTCAATCTAAAGGGCAGGATTTGGGTTTACAAATTTTGGTTAATTCTCCCTATTTTTATAATTTAGCTAAACCAAAATTGCTTCCGAATGAAAAAATTGTTGCTGGCCATTGTTTTACTGATCAGTTTTAATGATTATTCCCATGCGCAGGCCACTCCCCAACAGACTAGTCCTGCTAAAACCAAAACTAAGAAACCTTCCGCCACTACTACAACAAGTAAACCTGCTACAACTACTCCAACTGCAAAACCCGCATCAACGGCTAAATCAACAACCGCAGGTCCGACAAAAAAAGACGGAACTGCGGATATGCGTTACAAATCAAATAAAGATGCAGCAAAGGCTGCTCCTGCCACAGTGCATACCAAAAAAGACGGAACACCTGATAAACGCTATAAGGAAAACAAATAGTAGAAAATAAATCTGTACAAAATATGAAAGCTGCCTCCTTTTTAGCCGGCTTGCTGTTTATATCAGTTATGTCGTTAGCCGGCCCAAGAACACCGGTTCATAAAAACCACCCAAATCACCACTATTACAAGCATCACGGTTATCATCACTACCATCATGGCACCTATCGGCGTCACTATCATCACCACCATTTTCATCATCATTATGATGGACGTCCGGTTCATCATGCACCACATGCAAGATCGCATAATGCTGTTTAAGGAATAAGATATAAATATCAGTTCTTGAGATTTATTATATAATAATTCAGAGGTTCTTACGCATTACTTGTGAGGATTGGTATTTTTATGAACCTCATGGCATAGGAATTGCCCTTGTACCGGCATGAAACAAGAATTATATCATAAATCCAGGCTTAATTTGAAGTTAATATCAATTTTATCCTGCCTGATTTTCTGCTCGGTTTTTGCATTTAGTCAGCCAAGCCAGTCTTCACCTCCAATTCACCATCCGCACAGGCATTATTATCATGGTCACTATTATTACGGGCATTATCATCACCATTATTATCATCGTGTATATCACAATACGGGTAATTATCACAGGGTGCCACCGCATCCCCCGATTCCCCCGCATCCTCCATTACCGCCACACCCTCCTTTACCCCCACATCCATAAAACTTTTGAAATTAATTTCTACATAAAATAAAATACCCCCTGATAAAACAGGGGGTATTCAATTTATTTTCCTGGAAATTTTACTTTGCGGGGATCGGTTTCTTTCTGATAACAGGTGTTGTGCTGGTATCTGCAGCTCCCAGCGGTCTTTTCCTTGCCATATCGATCAGTATTGGTGCAGCAACAAATATGGAAGAATAAGTTCCGGTAATAACACCGATCAGCATAGCAAAGGCAAATCCTTTGGTTACTTCTCCGCCAACAAGGAAGAGAATCAGAATAGTCAGAAAGACCGTCAGGGAGGTCATGACTGTTCTCGGGAGGGTTTCATTGACCGCCTTATTAATAATTTCTGCTTTTGTTTTACCACGCAGGATACGACTGTCTTCCCGTATTCTGTCAAATACGATTACGGTATCATTCATGGAAAATCCGATTACCGTCAGGATAGCTGCAATAAAATGCTGGTCTATTTCCAATGGGAAAGGAACTACAGACGGAAGAAAGGAAAACACCGCCAATACGACAAGCACGTCATGCAATAAGGCGATAATGGTACCAAGTGAATATCTCCAGTCCCGGAAACGTATGAAAATGTAGATGAAAATCGCGATCAGTGCAAAAATAGTGGCTTTAACTGCACCGGCTTTAAGATCGTCCGAGATGGAAGCACCTACTTTTTTGGATTGCTGGATGAATTTATTGGTTGAAGTAAATTCCTGCGCTGTTGTCCCTGCAGGTAAAAATTTCTGCAAACCTGCAAACATTTTGTTTGCGACCGTTGAATCTGCCGCAGAACCTTCCCGGTTTACCAAGTAATCAGTAGTGATTTCAAACTGTTGATTAGATCCATAGGTTTTTACTTCGGGATATTTTCCCCATTGCAGATTCAGTGCATCTTTAACTTCCTGTTCATTCAATGGCTTGTGGAAGTTTACGATATAACTTCTTCCACCCTGAAATTCAACTCCTTTCTGAAATCCGTGGAAATAAGCAGAAATTCCGAGCAATAACACGATGGCAGAAATGCCATATGTTATTTTGCGGAATTCAATGAATTTAAAGTTTGCATGTTGGAATACTTTTTTTGAAATGCCCGTGAAATATTGAAAATGCCTGTTCTTATTTGTGTAGAAATCAGTTACCATTCTGGAAACAAGGATTCCGCAGAATAAGGATAATGAGATACCCAGCATTTGCGTGGTTGCGAATCCCAGGACGGGTCCGAGTCCGAAATAAGCGAGTATAGCTGCAGTCAGGAAAGTGGTTACGTGCGCATCGAGTACAGGTGCCAGGGAGCGACGGTATCCGTCATTTACTGCCAGCTGATAACTTTTTCCCCGCGTCAGTTCCTCCTTGATTCTTTCGAAGATGATTACGTTCGTGTCAACTGCCATACCAATCGTCAATACGAGACCAGCTATACCTGGTGCGGTAAGTGTTGCGTGCATTGCGCTCAGGATTCCGATGGTAAATAACAAGTTTAATATTAATGCAATATTTGCAACCCATCCGGCTGTATTATAGTAAACCAGCATCAGGGTAAAAATTACCAGGAAAGAAATACCGAAAGCCAATGCCCCGCCTTTTACGGCGGCTTTACCAAGTGTAGGACCAACAACCTGTTCCTGTACTATCCGTGCAGGAGCGTTCAGCTTACCACTTTTTAATATATTGGCCAGATCTGTTGCTTCATTTACAGTTTGTCCCGTATTTCTGTTACCCATGGAAATTTGGGAATTCCCGCCGGTAATAGGACCATTTACATAAGGTGCTGAATAAACAACTTCGTCGAGCGTAATTGCGATCGGAAGGCCAACATTATCCGTAGTCATCTTGGCCCAGACATCGGCACCATGTTTATTCATACTCATTTCAACAACCACACCTCCTGTTACAGGATCATAATCCTGGCGCGCATCGGTGATGACTTCACCTTCCAATTTTGCCTTGTCGCTCCCTGGAACTGTTTTGATTGCATAGAGTTCGAGATAAGGGTATGCTTTGCCGTTTTCATCGTATTCCTGTTTACCCCACATGAATTTTAAATTGGCGGGGAACTGGTTTCGCGCAACTGGAATATTAAGATAATTGTTAATTGTAGGTGTATCTTTAAGAAGAGGGGTAGCAATTGCCGAAGCGTAGCGAACCTGTCCTTTTGCATCCTGGGTCGGTTGAATGAAACGCATGATGCGCAATGGATTCCTGTTGAGTGAGACGCTGTCAGCAGTAGAATCCTGAGAGGCCAACAAGGCGGAATCTTTAACTCCATTCAGGTATTTCTGAAGTATTTTTTCAGCATTTTGAAAAGGAGTTGCCAATTCAGAAATATTATATACTTCCCAAAACTGAAGGTTGGCAGATGACTGAAGATATTTTCTTACACGGTCAGGATCTGTTGCTCCTGCAAGTTCGACACTTATGATTCCTTTATTTTCATCCAATTGGATATTTGGCTGAGAAACGCCGAATTTATCAATACGTTTTGTGAGTACCTGGTAGGTTTGTTTCATCCCGGCTGACGCCTGGTCATGCAAATAACTAATTACGTCACCATCTGATGATTCAAACTTTAGTTTGTTCCTGTTTGAATTCGCAAAAAGCGGGGCGAGTTTGGTTCCGGGATTGACTTCTTTGAAAGCCTGAGAGAAAAGATCAATATAGTTAGCGCCTCCATTGGTTAATTTTTTCTGATCAGCTAATTGTATAGCCTTCACAAGACTTGCATCGCGGGGATTGTTGGCAAGTCCCTTAATTAGTCCTTCGAGTTCAATATCAAGGGTTACATTGATTCCACCCTGTAAATCCAGACCCAGCAAAAGTTCGCTTTCTTTGGATTTCTGGTAAGTGGTTCCCCACCAGGTTATCTTGGTATCCTTGGTTGAATCCAGTAGTTTTTGAGTACGCTCACGTACCAGCAAACTAAGACTGTCTTTATATAGGACCTCGGCATCTTTATTACCAGGATATTTTATTTCCGGAGATGGATAATTGTTTTTAACAAAACGTTCGGCTTTCTGCGTCATTGCAGATTCGTGTTTATTCACAAACCAGGTAAAAGACAGTTGGTAAAGGGAAATGACAATCAGTAAGCTTGCAAATATGCTAACCAGCGCTCTCATTGGTTTTCGGTTTTTTTTAAGAGCGGCAAAGATAGGTTTTCCAATTGATAACTAAAATGTTAAGACGATGGATAAGATGCCTTGTTTTGCTATTTTCACGCTATAAAAAGATAAAATCAAATTAATCGGCACGAATTCATGATTTTTAACAAGTTCAGACCCATATCTTTCTGTAACAAATTAAAAGCTTTCAGTTTCCAGCTCCTGGCTTTGAGCCTGTTTTCCTGCAATAAATCCGCAAATATCAATGCAAATAAGTCATTTGTAGGACTTACGCATGTTGCTTATGGCGTTGGCCCGGTTTCTATGACGATAGATGGAACTCTTTTATATTCCAACCCACTCGCTTTTGGTCTGACTACCGGAATAGATGGAAATCCATACGATACAACCATCTCAAGGATCAGTGATATGAATATATTCCTGGCGCAGGATACAAGTATGAACATACATGGAAATGCAGCATTTCAACAGGGAGGCCATTACAGTATCTTTTTTTTCGATACTTTGAATTCCAATTCCACAACGCTTATCATTTTACAGGACAATCCGCCTGTTCGATACGATACGTTCACGACAATCCGGTTTATGAATTTTTCTCCGGGTTCATACATAGGTCTCAAACTTATTTATAAGAACGATTATCTTATTGATACTTTCCATATCTCTGTAAGAGATACAATAATCACAGGAATTACTCCTTTTATAGGATACAATCCGAATCCGGGTCTTTACACTTTCAGCCAATTAGTACATATCGGAACAAACCAGATTTTTGCTTTTACAGACAGCTCTAATCCAAGAATAGACAGCTTGAATCCAAGTCTGGATAGTACGAATTTTATACGACTGGATAGCCTTCAGTTCGATAGCACCAAAAGTTATAATGTTTACCTGCAGGGATTTCTTGATTCACCTAATTCCCAGCAAAATAAATTGATGATAAAATCAGTGAGGGTTAATTAAGCCGAACGCCTAAAGCTTAACGCGAAACACCTAACGTGTAATTGATATGATCGGAAATTATTTCCAGAGTTATTTTAATTACAAATGATCTATCGTGAATAATCTCATATTATTCTGCATTTGGCATTACGCGTTTCGCGTAGAGCTTTAGGCGTTGGGCGTTACACGTAAAAACGTACACGGTTTTAAAAAAAGAGGTACATTTGCGGCCGCAATAAATCGTAAAGAATCACTATGCAACTATCCTCAATTTTATCTCGTTTCAGTGAACCGGAAACTTTGAAAATGGCTAAACTCAGCCGTGAACTGCGCGCACAGGGAGTAGATGTCATTGACCTCAGCGTTGGTGAACCTGATTTTGATACACCACAACATATTAAAGAAGCTGCAAAAAAAGCAATTGATGATAACTGGAGTCATTATACACCTGTACCGGGATATCTTGACCTGCGTCAGGCCATTTGTGAAAAGTTGAAAAGAGATAATAACCTGGATTATAAACCTGAACAAATTGTTGCCTCAACAGGGGCCAAACAAAGCCTTGCTAATACCTTGCTTGCACTCGTTGACGATGGTGATGAAGTGATTATCCCTACACCATATTGGGTTACATATTCTGAACTCGTAAAAATTGCGCGCGGGAAAGTTGTGGAAGTGCACACAAGCCTGGAATCTGGTTTTAAAATTACGCCTACGCAATTAGAGGCAGCCATTACACCGAAAACAAAAGCTTTCTTATTTTCTTCACCCTGCAATCCTTCAGGAGCTGTTTACAGCAAAAATGAACTGGAAGTGTTGGCTGTCATATTCAGAAAACATCCGGAAGTTGCCATAATTTCTGATGAGATCTATGAGTATATTGATTTTGTAGGAAAACATGAGAGTATCGCGCAGTTCAGCGATCTTAAAGACAGGATCGTAATAGTAAACGGCCTGAGCAAAGGGTTTGCCATGACGGGATGGAGATTGGGGTATATAGCTGCATCAGTTGAAATTGCAAAAGCATGTGAGAAATTACAGGGACAATTTACGAGTGCCACTAATTCAATTACTCAGAAAGCTGCCGTAACTGCGCTTACTACAGATCTTAAACCGAGTTTTGAAATGGTGGAAGAATTCAGACGAAGAAGGGAGAAAACGATGGAACTTGTAGACGGGATACCCGGTATTAAATGTTTCAATCCGGAAGGCGCATTTTATATTTTCCCCGATATTTCTTTTTTCTTTGGAAAGTCTGATGGTGTAACCACTATTAAAAATTCAAACGACCTCTGCATGTATTTATTAAATACGGCCCATGTTTCATCAGTTATGGGTGATGCATTCGGAGAACCCCGTTGTATTAGGTTTTCATTCGCGAATAGTATGACAAATATTGAGCGTGCCTGGGCTAGGATTAAAGATGCACTTACTAAACTAAAATAAAATTGCTAAAGTGTGGAAGTTGAAAAGACGCACTACCACACTATTACATATTCTTTTTATTTTTCTTAGAAAGTAAAGTTTTGTGAATCTCCAGCACCTGCGGTAAAAGAGCCTGTTTTTCGTCATTAATTATTACGAAATCACATCTTGAAATTTTTTCTTTTTCATCCATTTGCTGAGCCATGCGTTGCAATACACTTTCTTTAGAAGATAGATCCCTGTTCATAACCCTTTCCAGACGGAGAGATTCCGGCGCAGTCACGCCGATGATATAATCAAAAAAATTCTCCAGCCCTGCTTCAAATATCAGGGCCGCTTCCTTTACTGCATAAGATGTTTTTTGATTTTGCATCCAGGAAGATGCATGGCGAAATGTTACCGGGTGTACAAATGAATTAAGCAACGAAAGCTTTTCCGCGTCAGCGAAAACCATTCCACCGAGATAACTCCGGTCGAGTACTCCTTCTTTATAAACATTCTTGCCAAATGCAGAAATGATTTGTTTTTTTAATTCAGGATCCTGATTCATCAGATCCTTCGCTGCCTTATCGGCATAATAAACCGGAATAGCCAGCACTTCAAATATTTGTGCGACTGTCGTTTTCCCTGACCCGATACCGCCGGTTAATCCGATTTTAAGCATGTCATATCTAAATAAAAAATAACGCTTCCGGCCCCGGAAGCGTTCAAAAAATTATCAAATTATTTTTTATCAGTGACTGCCACCGCTGGTTTATTGATATTTTGAGTCCACTCAATTGAAATAGCAGTTTTTTCAATTTTCATGTAACTGCCCGGACTGGTTTCCAACATGATTGTACCATCCTCATTCACTTTATTGATAGTACCATGAATGCCTGCAATTGTAACAATCTTATCACCTTTTTGCATATTCTGCTGGAATGTCTTAGCCTGTTTTGCTTTTTTAGCTTGTGGCCGTATCATGAATAACCAAAACACGAGTATCATACCTCCAATAAGAAGTAATTGCAAACTACCGCCTCCCGGCGCTGACTGTAATAAAATAACTGAATGACTCATTGTATTGTTTTTATTTTAAGATCTACCTTACCATTTTTTCTTCTGAACCACAACATTAAACTGCACTTCGTTACTTTGTGAGCCTTTTGTATTGGCAAACACGTACAATTTTTTATGATTGATACCTATCCGGCCCTCACTATTGAAAGAAGCTTTAATAATACCTTCCTTCCCTGGCATGATAGGTTCATCAGGTTGTTCGGCTATGGTACATCCGCAACTGGGCTGTACTCTGGCTATGATCAGCGGTTTATCACCTGAATTCAAAAATCGATATGCCACTTCCAGTTTCTGTCCTTCCGGAATCGTTCCGTAATCCCGACTGGTTGAATCAAGCCAGGTGATTTTCGTAAAAAGACTGCTGTCTTTGGGAAGCTGCATAGAGCCGGATACTTTTTGCTTCGAATCGTTTTCCCTGCAGGAAAACAGAAAAGAGACTACAAATAAAGCCAAAATAGCATTGCGCATCACCTGTTATTTTTTGCAAACCTATATAAAAAACCTGTCATGGATCAGGAGGTTTTAAAATTCACCTTATGCATCTTGTTTTCTGTAACCAGGTCTTTATGAATATTATCCAGTATTCCATTTACAAACTGGCCGCTGAGCGGTGTACTGTAATCCTTGGCAAGATCAATATATTCGTTGATGGTTACCTTTGGGGGAATTGTTTCGAAAAATAAAAATTCGCAAACACCCATCTGCATAAAGATCATGTCAAGTGTGGCAATCCGGTCCGCATCCCAGTTTTTTAATTTAGGTCGGATCAATTCCATCGTAACTTCTTTTTTTTCCAGTACGGCCGAAAGAAGTTCCCGGGCGAATAATGCTTTATCCGGACTTACAATTTCTTCAAAATTAAATGCCGTGGTTTTGTTCAGATATCCCGAAACCAATTTCTGCATCATCTCAGCATCGTCTCCCCAGTTCGGAAATATTTCTTCCAGGTGTGATTCAAAAGCTTCATTGGGCAGTAAAAAATCATTGAAAATATATTCCAGGATTTCTTTTTCAGGTTTTCGATCACGACTGTTTTCAGATATATAGGTTCTGTAGACATCTGTATCCCGAAGTTCGAGGTATAACTTGCGGACCATATCCGCATGATCATTCAGTTCGGGTTTGTATTTCTTAACAATTTTCTGGTAGGATTCCTGTTCGAGAATCTTCCATAGTAATTGATTCCCCGCAAGTTTTGTATTTACATTTTTATCCAGCTCCGAAGGCAGGTGTTTGGAAGAACGGCGAAGAGAATCCGTTTCAGCATAACGCGCAAGTTCAGTCAGAAAAAAAATAAGATAAATGAGTAATTGCCCGGACTGATCAAAATGCTTTTGCAGGATCCTCTGCGCATCTCCCGTCTTTTGATTATCCTGTGCCTCCAGGGAGTACAGGGTTTGCATTATTTTGACCCTGATATTTCGTCTCGTGATCATGAGTAAGAACTTTGCTTATTTGCGGCTGCGAAGATAGGGAATCGCAAGTTTCTTTTTAAAAGTATTCCAAACAGGAATTACATCGGGAGATAATTTTAACAGTAACATTCCAGCGATATAAACTAAAATGAAACAGAGACTTCGCAGGAACATGGCAGCAAAACCATGTATCTGGCTGAACAATAGGTAACTGACAAAATAACCTGATATGGCCAGTAAAACGGTCAAACCTGATTTATAGCTGAAAGGCTGAAGCCTGAATTTCTTCAAAAGAAAAATGTAACGTATAGCATTGTAAATGCTATACGAAATCAGCGTAGCAATAGCTGGCCCTATTACACCAAGTTTTTTTGCCATTATGTAATTCAAAGGAAGTGTGATGGCAAGAAGGATCATGCCGGTAAGAAATTCAAAACGCCAACGTGTCGACGTACCGATAATCTGTGAATTTACACCTGTGCCCATATCAACAATTCGCCAAATTCCGAGGTAAAAAAATATAGGCATGGCCTGTTTATAAGACGGTTGCAAATGAAAGTTTTTTACACCATCCATAAAATTCATCCATATCAAAGCAAAAATGCCGCAGGAAAAAATCAACTGATTGATGGAAGAACGTTGGTAAATCCTCTGTATTTTTCCGAAGTCCTTGTCTTTCCAGGCTCGCGACAGATGACCGATGGAAGCGGCGATGATTCCTCTTTGAGGCGCCTGGATCAGGCTGGCAATATTTACAGCAAGGCTGAATATTCCTGCCATGGCCAGCCCATTCGGTATAACCGCAGCAATCACAATATTGTCAAATACATAGGCAATATTCTGAATCAGGCCTCCGCTCCAGATAAATGAGCAAAGCAGAAGGATTTTTTTAAAATACTTTTTAGAAACCCTGCTCACGCGAAGGGTCAGGTGTATTTCTCCTGAACGTATCAGCACTACCAGTAAAATGATGGCTAATAGTAAATAGGTCAGTGAAAATAATTTAATAAATAAATCAAAATCATGAATTATATGCAGGAAGAAAAAAATGGCAAGTATAGAGGTGAATAGTTTGAAAAGCATTTCTTTGAGGAAACTGGTCAATACGGATTTTCTCATCTGCCAGGCATATGCTTCCAGAATTGAATACATAGTCAGGCCAAATCCCAGAGGGAAAACCCAGGCGTAATATTTTACAAAATCCGGAGAGTTGGCGGAAAACTTTCTTACCACGAGTCCTTTGAAAATATAAGCGGCAGCAAGGACCATGATAAAACCGAATATGGATGTGACAAAGGCCCAGCCCATCATGTCATTATCCTTCACTTTTAGATTGTCCTGATAGTAGGGATAGAATTTAGAAATATAGGCTTGCATGCCGAAATTGGCAAAGGCATTAATGATATTGGCCACTCCTATAAAGGTACCATAGAGACCATATTCAGAAGGGGTAAAACCTCCCTGCCGTGTAAACAGATAGGTGTTTAAAAAACCCAGGGCAAAGCCAAGATAAATGATTCCAGAAGAAAGTATACTTTGCCGCCGAATGGTGCTCATGCAGGAAATGTTGCGATGCAAAGATGAAGGATTTGGATCACATGTTCCGGCTATGGATTTTTGCTGACATCCCGTTGATTCACATAAAAATTCCTGTCAATCTGCAAAACTGTACTGGCGTCCGTCTGTATGCGTTCTTTTTTCCATTCCGTTGTGGGTTTAAGCCAGTGTTCACCATTTACGTCCACCCTGACAGGCATATTAAAATCCGGATTGCAGTTTGTCCATCGGTAAACTAAATTTTTCTCTTCGTATTTATATTCTAAAACAGGTATGGCAGTCGATCTCAGGTACTGATTAAAAACAGGTGTAAAATCTATGCCTGAAATTTTATTTATATAATTCTGGACATCCAGAGCCGTAACGGTCTGATGATAAAAATTCTGGTTAAGGCCCCGCATAACATGTCTGAATATTTCATCATTATGAATCACCTGGCGGATAGTATGTATCATATTACCCCCTTTATAATATTCATCTGTGCCTTCTGGTCCATGGTTAACACCATAATACTGGATAATTGGGTTAAGATTTTGAATTGTTTTTCTGGTACCGATACAATAATCATTTCCGGCTTCCTTACCGAAATAATATCCTGTATACAGGGTTTCGCTGTAATTAGTAAACGACTCATGAATCCATTCGTCAGCAATATCTTTACAGGTAATATTATTTCCAAACCATTCATGACCGCTTTCATGGACGATGATGAAATCCCATTTCAAACCCCATCCGGTTCCCGATAAATCTCTGCCAAGGTATCCCTCGAGGAAATGATTTCCATAAGCAATTGCACTCTGATGTTCCATGCCGAGATGCGGTGATTGGACGAGTTTGTACCCATCTTCATAAAATGGATAAGGTCCAAACCAATATTCAAAACACCGCAGCATGGAATCCACTACCGTAAAATGTTTTCTTGCTTTTTGAAGATCATAATCAAGAACCCAGAAACTGCAATCGAGATTTCCTTTTTGTCCGTAAAACGTGCTTCTCCAGTTTACATATTTGCCGATATAAGGAATGATATCATAATTATTAATCGGGTTAACGACTGCCCAGGTCCAGGAAGTCATCCCTTTTGAAACAACATTTTTTTTGATAAGACGGCCATTGGCAACGGCTACCAGTCCGTCCGGTACGATCATCGTCAGACTCGCACCGCTATCTGGTTCATCACCCAGATAATCTTTACATGGATACCAGACACTAGCACCCGTACCTTCACAGGCCACGCTCATCCATGGTCGTCCAAGTGAGTCTTTGGTGAAGATAAATCCTCCACCCCACGGTGGACGAACGGCGATTTGTGGATTTCCATGATAATATATTGTCAATTGCCTTTTGCAAAGACGGCAACTCTCGTATTTTAATATTTTCAAATTGGCATCATTCCAAATTTCAACGTGAAAAACATTCCCCTCCCTTTTAAATGCTAATTTCCCTTCATACTGAATGATGCTGTCTATTTCCAGAGGAACCTGCAAATCAATTTGCATTGTCTTCAGACCTGAATCTATATAAGTAATGGTATTCTTTCCCTGTATCGATTTACTTTCAAAATCGGGAGTAATGGAAATATCATATTTTAATACATTATAGGCGCGTTCTGCATTCAGGGAACCTCTTAGTGTATCTGCTCTTGTAAATTTTGGTTTTTCCTGTTGTGCAGTTGCAAATAATAAAAACAGGGTACAAATAATTGAAAGAGAAGAAATCCTTTTCGCCTGATGAATCATAAATGCGATTTTCGTATACGAATGAAAATTTTACACAGCAAAGGAAAGGTCTTTATTTTTATTATAATGACGGGTTTTTTAATCACCGCCTGTCATTCGCTTTCAACCAGTAATAAAAAAACTTTCCGTTACAATGAACCCACGGGCATTGCCAGCCTGGATCCTGCTTTCGCAAAAAACCAGTCCATCATATGGCCTGTTCACCAGTTGTACAATACCCTGGTGCAGACAGATGCCCATTTAAATATTGTGCCTTCGCTGGCTGTCTCCTGGGAAATTTCCAATGACAAAAAAACATATATTTTTCATTTACGCAGGGATGTTTTTTTTCAGGACAATGAAGCATTTCAGGACGGGAAAGGCAGGAGATTGAACGCTTCTGATATTGTTTACAGCTTCTCCAGGTTACTGGATAAAAAAACGGCAAGTAGTGGTGCCTGGATTTTTAATGAAAGGATTTCAGGTGAAAATGCTTTTCAGGCCCCTGATGATTCTACTTTCCAACTACGTCTCTTAACAGCATTTCATCCTATACTTGGCCTGCTAAGTATGCAGTATTGCTCCATCGTCCCTCATGAAGTAGTGGAAAAATATGGCAGGGATTTCCGGAGTCATCCCTGCGGAACCGGACCATTTCAATTCAAAAGCTGGGAAGAAGGACAGGACCTGATTCTTATTAAAAACGATAACTATTTTGAAAAAGACAGTGCAGGTGTCAGGCTTCCATACCTGGATGCAATAAAGATTAGTTTTTTCGATAACCGGGCCACAGAGTTTTTATTGTTACAACAAGGCAGACTTGATTTCATGAATGATATTGACCCTTCATTTAAAGACGAAGTGCTGAATAAAAAGGGTGAATTAAAAAAAGACTGGGAAGGAAAGATACAATTATCAAAAAGTCCTTATCTCAATACAGAATACCTGGGAATCGTGGTGGACAGCAGTCTGCCTGCTGTAAAAGCTTCCCCATTACGGCTGTTAAAAATTCGTCAGGCCATAAATTATGGATTTGACAGAAGGAAAATGATTACTTACCTGAGGAACTCTATCGGTACAGCGGCTGAAAGCGGTTTTATACCTCCCGGGCTTCCAGGATTTGATTCGGCAAAAGTACATGGGTACCATTATGATCCTGTTCTGGCCCGGCAACTCATGCGGGAGGCCGGATATCCCGAGGGTTCAGGACTTCCGGTTATCACGCTTAAAACGATTGATATTTATGCAGACCTTGCAGGATTTATAGCACGACAGTTGGAAGAAATCGGTATGAAAGTTCAGGTGGACATCACACAGAAAAGTCTTCTTCTCGAAGAAACTGCTAAGTCACAGGCATTGTTTTTCAGAGCCAGCTGGATAGGCGATTATCCTGATGCGGAAAATTACCTGAGTGTATTTTATTCAGTTAATCCGGCACCACCAAATTACACCCGGTATAAGAATCTGAAATACGATCAGGTCTACCGGAAGGCATTAGTTGAAAATAACGATAGTACACGGTATGATTATTACCGGATGATGGATCAGCTGATGATAAATGATGCACCTGTAGTTCCGCTCTGGTATGATGAAGTGATTCACCTCGTAAACCCTGCTGTGAGCGGCTTTGAAGCTAATGGATTGAACCTGTTGGAACTTCGTCATACGAGAATTCGATAAACTATTCTTATACGGGCTGGCAGCTTATCTTTGCGAGGTTCATTCCTGGATCATTTAACGTAAACTATGACGGAAAGCCAGATCAGAAATCTCCAGCAAACAGCTGACTTTATTAAAAAATCCTACCCCCATAATCCTTCTGTCGGAATTGTTCTTGGAAGTGGGATTGGGAATTTATCAAAAGAAATCGATATTGAATTTCAACTGGATTATGCATCCATTCCCGAATTTCCGGTTTCAACTGTGGAGGGTCATAGCGGACATCTGATTTTTGGTAAGCTGGAAGGTAAAAGAATTGTAGCTATGGCAGGTCGTTTTCATTATTATGAAGGTTATGAAGTTGATCAGGTTGTATTTCCTGTCCGCCTTATGAAATTTCTAGGGGTCAAAACCCTTTTTCTTTCCAATGCGGCCGGAGGTTTGAACCCTTCATTTAAAGTAGGAGACCTGATGATCATAACCGATCATATCAGTTTGTTTACAGTCAATCCTTTAATCGGACCTAATGCTGAAATATTCGGCCCCCGTTTTCCCGATATGAGTGAACCATATAAAAAAAAGCTAATACAAAAAGCCAAACACATTGCAGAAACAAAAAATATCCAGGTAAGAGAGGGTGTCTATGCCGGGGTTACCGGGCCAAGTTTTGAGTCCCGCGCCGAATACAGGTTATTGCATATGGCCGGAGCTGATGCTGTTGGCATGAGTACGGTACAGGAAACCATTGCAGCCGTCCATCTTGGCATGGACGTTTTTGCCCTGAGTATTATAACGGATATGGGTATCCGGGAAGAAGAAAATATCATTACCCATGAAGAAGTCTTGACTGCAGCCAGACAAGCAGAACCAAGGCTGACAGCCATTTTCAAAGGGCTTGTGGCATCCATATGAATATTAACGTTTTATCAGGTAGCGACACGCAGGGATTGGTTAATTTTCCGTCAAATTTATGGATGAAGAGAAGTGGCATGAAAGGACTTCTGGTTATCATTACTTTAATCATAGTTTGCCTTGCGGCAAAAGGTCAAAACGATCCCTCAAGTCGTTTCCGGGGTATGGGAGGTCGTGGGGGGAAGGATTCATTGCAGCACAGGAAAGATGATACGATGAGTATCACTTTTCGTTTTCTCGACTCAAGCCGTTTGCAAAAGATTGATTCTGAAGTTTACAATTTCTACCTGCGTTATCCTCTTCCGCCTACTTATGTTGATTTTGGAAATATCGGCACGGCTTCCCATGACCTGATATTTAATCCATTTATGAAACCCGGATGGGATGGGGGGTGGCATGCTTATGACCCCTATGTCTTCACTGTTGAAAACTCGCGCTTTTATAATACGACTAAACCTTATTCCGAACTGGATTATCTGCTCGGTACAAGCGCTGAGCAAATGATCAACCTTGTTCATACTCAAAATATCACAAGAAACTGGAATGCTTTTTTTCAATACCGTCTGATCAATTCGCCCGGCACATATGGAAATCAGAACACCAATCATAATAATTACCGGTTTACATCCTGGTATCAGTCCCAGAATAAACGATATCAGGCATTCCTGATTCTCCTGGGAAGTAAACTTCAATCTGCGGAGAGTGCAGGTATTCAAAATAATGCAGATCTGGATTCAAATACTTTTTCCAACCGGTTTACGATACCTACGAATATCGGCCCTTCTCAAAACTTTTCAAGTGTTAACAATGCTTTTGGTGTGCCGATACCAACTGGTACTTTTTATACGACCGGTACTTTTATGTTAAGACAGCAATATGATATTATAGGACTGAAAGATTCTCTTGTAAACGATTCAGTTGTCATCCCTTTGTTTTATCCCAAATTCCGTGCTGAACAAACGATCAGTTATTCTACATACCATCAAATGTTCAATGACTATGCCCCACAAACAGAATATTACGTAAAAGAACTGAATTTCATTTCTACTCCTGATACAATACAGCTGAGCGATCTGTGGCACAATCTTACAAATGACTTTTCTCTCTATTCATTCCCGGATTCTAAAAATTCGCAACAGTTCCTTAAAGCCGGAATAAGTTTTCAAACAATGAACGGTACCTATAATGCAGGTGAACGTTCACTCTATAATATATTTATTCATGGTGAATACAGGAACAAGACGCGGAATAAAAAATGGGATGTGGAAGCTTTTGGTAACTTCTATATTAATGGTTTTAATGCAGGAGATTATAATGCCTATATAAGCCTCAAACGACAGATAAGTAAAAACCTCGGATACCTGCAGATTGGTTTTGAAAATGTGAACCGCTCCCTTGGAATGGCCTGGAGTCAGGAAAGCAGTTTTGGATTTGGCGTACCTGCAGGTTCTTTTTATAAGGAAAATGTGGTGCATTTATTTGGGTCGATTGAACAGCCGAAACTTCAGCTAACCCTCACCGGGAATTATTATCTCCTCAATAATTATCCTTATTTTAAAAATTATTATATAGCGGCACAGGAGACAAACCCTTTTAACGTTCTGATCATTACTGCGGACAAAAGATTTGCCCTTTCAAGACACCTCATACTAAGGGCTATGGCAACGGTTCAAAAAGTAGCCGGAGCTTCTCCCGTAAATATCCCCTTATTTGTTACGCATGGTCAAATAGGGTATGAAGGTACCCTTGGATTTAAAAACCTGATGCTGGCCTTCGGGATGGAATTCAGGTATTATACTCCGTATACTGCAGATGGATATTCTCCTGTTATAGGACAATTCTTTACGCAAAATCAAACAACCATAGCTGAGAAATTACCAGATATTAATGCGTACGTTAATTTCCGCATCCGAAGCTTTGTGGCTTATTTCCGTGCAGAAAATCTTAATACAGCCCAGGTTTCATCGCAAACAGGCTTCGGGTTTACCAATACAAATTTTGTAGCTCCTTCATATCCATATATTGGTCTGAGAATCCGTCTTGGTATATACTGGAGTTTTGTAAACTGACGTTATATAAAAGGAATAATTAAAAAATGGCGACCACTCTGAATTTATGGAAGAGACTGATCAGCATTTTTCGGTCTTTGTTCACTAAAAAAGATTGTTGTAAATGAATAGAATCTGTTTTATCCTTTTTTTCATGGTTTTAAGACTAAATCTATTTTCTCAAATGATACCCGGACAAACTGCAGCTGATTTATCACTACCGGATTTAAATGGGAAAATTGTTACTCTATCTGATCTGAAGGGAAAAGTTGTACTGATTGATTTTTGGGCAAGCTGGTGCGGACCATGTCGTCACAATAATCCCCGTCTGGTAAAACTTTATAATAAGTATCATAACAAAGGCCTCGAGATCTACGGAGTTTCCCTTGATGAAGATGCGGACAGCTGGAAGAAAGCAGTTCACCATGACAAACTCATCTGGATCCAGGTTATTGACGATAAAGGATGGGAAGCGACTTCAGCATCTGCCTACAATGTGGATATGATTCCGTCTTCTTTCCTGATCGACAGGCAGGGAATCATCAGAACGATCAACGCGGAAGGTCCTGACCTGGAAAGAAGTGTCAGGGATTTACTGAAAGATTAGGTTCGTGCTTTGTTTCGCAGGCAAGGGATTCGGTTTCTGTTTCAAGTGTTACATGCTGTATATTTAAATGAAGAAGTTTGTGTTTAATTTCACTTTTAATTCTTTCCTGCTCCTCCATTCCAATTTCTTTTTTCAATACGACATGTCCGGTAAGTGCATTTTCTGTTGTGCTCAATGCCCAGATATGAATATGGTGGAAATCCTCTACTCCTGAAATTTTTTCGATGGCAGCTTTAACAGCACGTAAATCGATCCCCAATGGAACTGCATCTAGCGAAAGACGTAAACTGTCCCTTAAAAGGTTCCAGGTGCTGAAAACGATGACTACGGCTACCAATATACCCAGGAGTGGATCTATCCAATACCATTTTGTATAAATGATAATGATTCCTCCCACAACAAGTGCGGCAGATACAACTGCATCAGACATCAGGTGAAGGAATGCTCCTTTGATATTGAGATCACTCTCTCTATTCCGGAAAAAAAGTAATGCGGTAATGGTATTGATCAGGATTCCAATGGCAGCCACGATTGAAATGGTTTTACCAGGGAGTGGTTCAGGAAGTATCAACCGGTGAACAGATTCATATAGAATTGCACCTATAGAAACCAACAAAATAGCTCCGTTTAGTAGAGCAACAAGAACTGTTGTCTTTTTATAACCATAAGTGTATATGGTATTAGATTTTGCCTTCATCATTTTAAAAGCAAAAAGAGATAAACCAAGGCTGGCAACGTCAGCCAGATTATGGCCTGCATCCGATAAAAGAGACATGGAATGTATGGCTATTCCAACTATAGCTTCAATGAGAACAAAAGCAAGATTCAGGATTATACCCACAATAAATGCGGTATTTACGGAACTGAGCTCCATCACATGACCATGTGAATGACCTTGATGACTATGAGAATGACCTGCGTGGCTATGTGCGTGATCTGAGTGACTGTGAGAATGGGTTTCTTCCATAAATCCGCAAAGTTAGTGTTTCATAAAATAAGACTTAGTTAGTGTTTAGTAAAATAAGGCTTCACGGATCATTGGGTAATAAAAATTTTTAATTTTATAACGGCTTCTCATACCTTTCTGTAAATAGTTCCTGATTCATACCCATGAAATTTTAATTACACATAAATGCGTTTTTTAATATGTCTTTCAATTTAATTGAATCGGTTAAGGAAATTCTTTCCGGAGACATGACAAACAGGATGGCTGGAATTTTAGGAGAAAGCCCTGCGAATGTGCAGCAGGCAATTCAGGGAATAATACCTGCAATTCTTACTGGTTTAATGCTGAAAACTGATTCCGGAGATGTGCAGGATACTTTAAATCTTGCAACTGCTGCCGCAAGGATCGACATTCCTTTTAACCTGAATTCACTGGCCGGTGGAACTGTCAATTCGAAAGGCATGGATTTCCTAAAAAATATTTTCGGAGAAAAAACTTCTGTCTTATCCGATGCCATTGCAGGATATGCCGGAATAAGCAGTCAATCTTCATCATCTTTATTGAGTACTGCAGCACCTGCAGCTTTAGGAGTTTTGGGAAATCATATTTTGAATTCAAATATGAACGCAAGCGGATTGCGATCATTTTTGAATAGCCAAAAGAAAAAAGTCCTGAATGTTTTACCAACCGGAATATTTCTGAATGGGATCATGGGAATAGATGACCTGTCTGGAATTGCTGAAAAGTGAAATTAAACACAAACTTCTTCATTTAAATATACAGCATG
>Ga0207113_1004_pt1 | contig 98348 bp, 104 predicted proteins | sample Alteio_BWMinHeat_69_FD_153559 | JGI IMG/M metagenome (GOLD analysis project Ga0207113, IMG submission 153559) | Enriched cells from forest soil in Barre Woods Harvard Forest LTER site, Petersham, Massachusetts, United States -... | ecosystem: Environmental > Terrestrial > Soil > Temperate forest >... | reverse complement strand
GATCCAACGCGGGAAAATCCAGCGCCTTAAATGCGATTACCAATATTAAGGGATTGGCGAGAACGAGTACTTCACCGGGTCGCACACAAATGGTTAATTATTTTTCCTTGGATGATTCTCGTCGATTAGTAGATTTACCGGGTTACGGCTTTGCAAAAGTGCCGGTGGCTGTCAAAGCACGTTGGGAAGTAATGACCGCTGATTATTTAGAAAACCGCGAAACGTTAGCAGGTTTAATATTAGTCATGGATATTCGTCATCCCTTTCGAGAAATGGATCAACAGATGATTGCGTGGTGTATGGATTTTGAAGTGCCTTTACATATTTTATTAACCAAAGCTGATAAACTGACACCTAATGCGCAGAAAAATGCCTTATTTATCGCACAAAAAACATTACCGAAAGAAATCAGCGTGCAGATATTTTCATCGCTGAAAAAAACAGGTGTTGATGTAGCGCGAAAAAAGTTGGACGAATGGTTTGGGATTAACTAAAAATGCGCCAAATAAAAAACACCTACACAAAAAACGAAGCCATCTCCTGGCCCATTCCAAATTATTGGGACGGTCTTGCGCTTGTGCTTGTGCTCGGTGCCATTGTGATGTTGGTATTGGGCGCCGGTGAAATGTCGGGGCATTTTGAGCTCGGACAAGAAATTCCGATTTCGTTAAATCCATCGCATTTGCCGTATTATGCTTATCGCAGTGTGTTGCGCATGTTGATTGCGCTTGCCTGCTCGCTTATTTTCACTTTTACAGTAGGCACGCTCGCTGCCAAAAATAAACGTGCAGAACGCATTTTGATTCCGATGATTGATATTTTGCAATCAGTGCCTGTGCTCGGTTATTTATCTTTTACCAGTATATTTTTTATCGCCTTATTTCGCGGCAATATGTTGGGCCCCGAATGCGCCTGTATTTTTGTGATTTTTACGGCGCAAGTGTGGAATATGACGCTGAGTTTCTATCAAAGTTTGCGTACTGTGCCTGAAGATTTAAAAGAAACAGCGGCTGTTTTTCATTTATCGGCATGGCAAAAATTTTGGCGCGTGGAAGTGCCGTTTGCGATGCCGGGTTTATTGTGGAATATGATGCTGTCGATGTCAGGTAGCTGGGTTTATTTGGTGGCATCAGAATCTATCGCCGTTGTGAATCCTAACATTATGCTGCCCGGCATTGGATCTTATATCGCATTGGCAATTATACATACTGACAAAATCGCGATTTTATATTCTATCGCTGCCATGCTTATCGTGATTTTTTTATATGATCAATTATTATTTCGCCCATCGGTTGCATGGAGTGAAAAATTTAAAACAGAAGACAGTGCCAGCGAAATCGTTCCCAAATCATGGGTGTTAGATTTATTTCAACGCGCCGAATTTTTTCAATTTTTGGGCCATTATTTAACGTTATTGGGCGACGCCATTGTTAATGTAAAATATTTTCGTCATCGCAAAAAAATCAGTGTCGTGCGCAAGATTTCATTGTGGCATAAATTCATTGTATTTTTATGGAATTTTGTTTTGTATGGCGCGATCGTTGCTGCATTGATCGTGCTGTATCATTTTATTTTTTCCAGCGTTTCAAAATCACAAATGTGGCATGTATTTTATTTAGGATCAGTGACAGCGATACGAGTGATTGCGATGATTGTGTTAAGTTCGATTATCTGGGTGCCGATTGGTGTGTGGATTGGATTACACCCTCGCGCTTCTCAAATTGTGCAACCGATTGCGCAGTTTTTAGCGGGATTTCCGGTGAATTTGTTATTTCCGATTGCAGCCATTCTGATTGTTAGTTTTCATTTGAATGTGAATATATGGACGTCACCGCTCATGATTTTGGGCGCGCAGTGGTACATTTTATTTAACGTGATTGCAGGCACAATCGCACTGCCGAAAAATTTAAAAATGGCGGCGAGTATGTTTCATGTGAATGGGTGGTTGTGGTGGAAACGATTAATTTTACCCGGTATTTTTCCGTATTATATTACTGGCGTGATTACCGCCGCAGGGGGTTCGTGGAATATTAGTATTTTGTCTGAAGCGGTGAGTTGGGGGCATATTCAATTACACGCTACGGGTTTGGGCGCCTATATCACCCATGTTTCACTTCAAAGAAATTTCCCTGACATTGCCTTAGGGATTACCATCATGTCACTTTATGTGGTCTTCATTAATCGTACTGTGTGGCGGCCGTTGTATAATCTTGCTGAACGGCGTTACCAAATACGGTAACAGATCACTCCGTAGATAGAAACGCCGATTTTGGATGCTTTTTTGTGGTAAATCTCGTTGAAATGCTCGATGTACGATCAAGTACACCTGCGCTTTCAACTCAATTTACTACAAAAAATCATCTCAAACTCGACGTTTTACTAAATCAGACAACGAGGCCTGATCTGTTACCAAATACGTTGATCAGCATGCGCAGAAACAAACTTATCCGGAACATATTCCTTTTAAGTTGTCTTTAAACGGAGTATACTCCTTTTAAGTATACTCTTCATGAGACCCACATATGAGCTTTCAAAGACTCGCCCAACTCAAAATCCCCGCACATCAATCCGCATTTTTATGGGGTGCTCGAAAAACCGGTAAATCGACTTTTTTGCATGCGCACTTTCAAAAATCGATTTGGTATGATTTGTTAAAAACAGATGAATTAAGACGTTTGATGGTGTCACCGCATTTATTACGTGAAGAATTATTGGCAGCATCAAAAGAAGAATTAAAACACCCTGTTATTATTGATGAAATTCAAAAAGTACCTGCCTTATTGGACGAAGTGCATTGGTTGATTGAAAATGAAAAAATCAGTTTTATTTTGTGTGGATCGAGTGCGCGTAAATTAAAACGAGGTGCAGCAAATTTATTGGGTGGTAGAGCGTGGCGTTTTCATTTTTATCCATTGGTCTATAAAGAAATTCCTGATTTTGATTTAATACGTGCACTGAATCATGGATTATTGCCGTCGCATTATTTAAGCGAGCAGCCGTCGAAAATGCTGCGAGCTTATATCTCCGATTATCTGCACGAAGAAATTCAAGCCGAAGGGTTGGTGCGTAATTTGCCTGGTTTTGCGCGGTTTATTGAGTTAGCGGGTTTTTGCAATGGACAATTATTAAATTACGCCAATATTGCGCGCGATTGTGCGATTGATGCAAAAACAGTAAAAGAATATTTTCAAATTTTGCAAGATACCTTGGTGGGTTATTTAATTCAGCCTTATTCTAAAAAAGCAAAACGTGATCTCATTTCAGCAACACCCAAATTTTATTTATTCGATGTGGGTGTTGCGAATTATTTAAGTAAAAATAAAATTGAAACACTAGAAGGTCTTTCGGCTGGCAATGCGTTTGAACATTTTATTTTAATGGAATTAACCGCATTTTTGGGTTTACACGAAAGTGATGATCCCATTCATTATTGGCGCAGCAAAACAGGATATGAAGTCGATTTTATTTTAAATGATGGTCATTGTGCTATCGAAGTTAAGTTAAATAGCAATCCTAGTTTAAGCGATTTAAAAGGACTACGCGCATTTTGTCATGATCACAAACCTCGTCACGCTGTGGTCGTATGCACTGCGCCGCGTCGTCGATTATTAGGCACTGAAAACGGTGTCAAAATAGAAGCCGTTCCGTGGCAGATGTTTTTGAAAGCGTTGTGGGGTGGGGAATATACGTAGATCTATTTAAATAAATGAAACCTCATCTAGCAATTTTTTTGATTTCATAAAGAGGAGTGGTTTGGTCATCTGAATTAGAGAGACCAAACGTACCAACGTTTACAATAGCGGGAATTGTTGTCGTAAATCGTGTTGCTGTTGCCGTTTCTTTTGATAAAAACTCTTTTCTAACTTTATCCCATCTAAAATTAAAAACGTTTGGCCTTCCCCTCGTGTCGAATAAGGAGGATCTCGATGAAGATCTTGTAAACGGTGGGCATAATAAAGATAATCTCTCCAATTATTTTTTGTATCGTAAATTATTTGTTAGCATCATTTATTAAAATACACCCAACACAATCATTAAATTGTGTTGGGTGTTAGAAAATCCATTTTATGCAGCACATACAGCAGCTGGTCTTCCATATTCTACACTCTTTACAACAGAACCCGTCACAACAGTCGTTGGAGCGGAATTTGGCACACTTAATGATTGCAGTGCTTCCAGTTGTTCCTTCTCTTTTGAAGAGACCAATGCGCTCCTTGCCCTATCAAAAAATCCTGCTCCACTGCGAGTCGCTTCTTGTACTTGTCTTTGCGTTTGTAGTGTCTGTCTACGCGCCTCCAAATCAGACCGCACTTCAGGATAAAGACGAACCATTTCACGCACCAATCGCACCGTTTCTGTTACTTTTCCTGATTTAATTTCAGAAGCGTAAGCAGGATTATCAGCCAGTGCTTGTGCAAACCCATTGACATCTTTTTGCTTAGAATTGACAAAAACGAGAGCTGCTTTCAATACTCGAATTTTTTGCCTTGTGTTTCCTAAGAATCCTAATGGCTCATTGCGTAATTTAGTCAATTCTGATTGCAAGTCACTTTTCAGTTGTTGTTCGGGCTCAACAACCACTGTGCCAACAAATACAACTTCATTTGCATTTGCAGCTGTACTCACAGCAGTCATCATCTGTGGATATAACATCTGGGCTTGCTCAAAAAGCACTGCAACACGGGAATGACTAGAAATATACGAGTGTCCATAATCAGGATTTTGCGCTACCACTTTCCTCAAATTTGCATTGGCTGCTTCATCTTTTTCGTTATTTTCCAATACGGGTTTAAGAGCAGTGAGAACAGCAATTTTTTGTCTGCGATAATCTGCACCAAAAAAAGGTGTGCGCTCATATTCACTCAATAAATCAGTTGTCTGTTTTAAATAGATCTGATTTAGTGCTATTTTCGCATCCAGATCTGGAGCAAACGTCTCACCCTGTAGCAGTTTTTCTGAAAATCGTTTCGCTAGCCAAAAACAATTTCTCAATGATGTGAGCACATTGGCATTATATTCGTGTGTACTGATCCATTCAGAAAGTAATGCCCCAACTTCTTTTTCCATGTTATCAAATGCTCTCTGAGTTGGTGTTGCTTTACAACATAACATCGCTCTCAGAAAATATTCTTTTGCTCGTTGCGCATCGCACATTTCTAAACCTTCTAACGCTTCGTAACAATCATTCAATAAAGCTTGCTCATTTTTATCTGATGCAAAAAAAGTTTTCATTGCATCACTGTTGTTTGCACTATATTCACTACTCCACTCACTCAATTGCATCTTCCACGCAGGAGGAAGAACACTCATACCATTACTGCTGCCGCCGCCAACCATATAAACCTCGTTTAACTAAATTAAATAATTAATATGTTTAAAACATGAGTGAACAAACGACTCATGTTTGGAACTAAAAAATGGATTGTTGCGTACAAATCTCGCCAGATATGAGTATCTTGTGCTTAGCGCACAATATTTCTAATAATGATGGAATGTAAACTGAGGACGTGAACAGTCAAGCGTGAGGTTTGCACCGCGCTTATCAACTTTGTGTTGTGACTGTTATGTGTTTTCATAAAATTCTGAGTTTTTTAGTCGTTAATAAATTTAACTACACTTTTACCTTATCATGGGAATATTAAGGTTACCTTAAAATTATTTAATTATAGTAGGTAACCTCTGTACACGACAAAGGGTGCGCGTTCCCAGGTTTGTAAATGCAGGAACGAAGTACTGGTTATATATTCACACTGAACTGACGGAAGCCAATGCGAAGTTCGCAGAGCGAACGCAGCATGGCGTTTTGTAGTGAAATCCGCTGCAAAACGCCGCATTTCGTATTGCTGCGCAATACTCCATGCAGGCTTCAGGCACGACATTGTGTGATTGATAATCTGTCGTTGTAGAGAGTTTTTTACATCGTGTTGCAGCCGCACCCGGTTAGATGTTATTAGGGAATGTGTTTTTCAAATAAACGCGCCATTTTCTGCATTAAAAGGCGCTTTTTCGCTTATTATTCCGGAAATAGGGAGTTCGGCATGAATTTTTGTCGTGTACAGAGCGCGCCAGGTTAAGACAAAAGCAAATTAATTTAAGTGAATCAGAAATTATACGCACTGCACTTAATGTGCTCGCTCAGTTATCAGATACCTTGTTGCTTCAGCATTATGATTCGATTGTGAAGGTTCCATTTGGTCGACGACCAAAATAGTCGCGTAAAAATATATTTACAATAATGCCCGATTACACAGAACAATATTACTTGGAGCAATATGATGGCAAAAGTAAACATTAAAAAAGTCAATGAAACAGTGTAGCGGCAATTTAGAAATGAAATTTTATCAATCTTGCAAAATATAGTACTGAGTACTATAATCACAGAAAGGAGCAGTTTGTGAGGATATTTAAAATCAAAGCCTTTCATCGATGGGCAAAAAGCGAAAGGGTGACCGATAAAATGCTGAAGGACGCGGTTGTTGAAATTGCAAAAGGATTGGTTGAAGCAAATTTGGGTGGTGGACTTTTAAAAAAACGTATCGCAAGACCGGGAGAGGGGAAGCGTGGCGGATATCGAACATTTATTGGATATCGCGAAGATGAGCGTTCTGTTTTTTTCTTTGGGTTTCCAAAAAGTGATATGGATGATGTTGAAGATGATACGTTAGCAAAATTAAAAAACATGTCAGGATATTACTTATCGTTGTCGAATGAAAAAATTGAATTACTCTTAAAAAACGGTGATGTAGTTGAGGTGAAATAATATGGGTGCAAAGAAAATAAAAAAATCTGTGAATGACAGACTCAAAGATACGTTGGTTGAGATGGCCACTTCTTTATATAACGTTGGTGAAATTGATGCGGTGACGATGCGAGAATATGAATCTTTAAAAGCGCCAAAAATAAAGGTGTTGAAAGCAAAGGAGATAAAACGTATTCGAGTTACTGTAAAAGTAAGCCAAGTTGTGTTTGCAAAGTTACTTAACATTTCACCAGAAACAGTAAGAAAATGGGAGCAGGGTGATCGTCATCCAACTGGAGCATCTTTAAAATTATTAAATTTAGTTTCCGCGCATGGGTTGCAGGCATTATATTGATGTTCAATAATTTAAAAATACAAGTTTTAACAAACTATTTCTCGATCCTCCTGATTTTTTAGTTTATTGCAAACCATGCATTAACCGGTGTCATTCTCGCTTCAACTACCACTTTATATAAATAAGAAAAAATCATAAATGGTAATATCTGTGTTGTGAAATTTCTAAACTAGCAATTGGCAATAAAGATTTTCTATTAAAAACGAACGCGTAATATGAATTCATACCTCTCAAATATGACAATCAAAGATCATGGCAACAACCTCGCAATATAATGCTCATCAAAATATTTTCCATCGATGCACAATGCTTTTTTACGAACACCTTCAACCTCATAGCCCAATGTTTTATACAAATGAAGTGCTCGATCGTTTTCCTATTTGCGAGAAACATCCATAAATCTATGTGCCCATTTTGATTTTGAGTGTGTGATGAAAGCATATCCACATCAACTGATCGACACAATATCAATTGATGTTGCGTGGCTAGTTTGTTTTATTTTTATCTCATTTGGATTTATATATTTTATTAGCGGTACAAAAAAAGTTGATTTTTACGATGATAACTCGATGTATGTTTTAGAACCTTGTCTTTCTTCTAAAATCAGAAAAAAGAACCTTGTGTTTATTCCGTTTTCTTGTCATTATGACGAAAATATACCGCAGCGGGTTTTTAATCAATGCAACGATACGCCGATCAGTATTTACAAGAATGGCTTGTTGGAAGCTCACGCAAACCGCTCTTGATGCGTGGCGCGCGCCAGGTTGGTAAAACCTGGTTGGTGCGGAATTTGGCAAAGAACACTCAGAAACAACTCATCGAAATTAATTTTGAAAAAAACCCTGAATTGTACACCGCATTCAAAACGAATGAGCCTGATATTATTCTGCGTGCGATTGAGTTGACGATGGGATTGCAAATCAACATTGATCAATCGATACTTTTTTTAGATGAAATACAGGCGTTTCCAAATTTAATAGCAAAATTACGCTGGTTTTATGAATCATTGCCGGCATTGCCTGTTATCGCTGCAGGATCGTTGTTGGATTTTGTATTAGCAGACCATACTTTTAGTATGCCCGTCGGTCGCATTACTTACATGCACGTGAATCCATTTTCTTTTGAGGAATTTTTGATTGTCAAAAAATGCGAGAATCTCGTTTCTTTTTTGAAAACATGTCAACTAACAACCGATGTTTTATCTGTCATACATGAACGATTCATGACATTATTTCGAGAATATTTGGTGGTGGGTGGAATGCCGAGCGCAATTGCCGCGTGGATTGAAACGAATTCATTACAGTCTGTTTCTCTCGTGCACAATGAATTATTGCTGAGTTATCGAGATGATTTTTCCAAATATGCTGGAAAAATATCAACCCGTTATTTAGAGGAAACGATGACGGCAATACCTCAACTGTTGGGACAAAAATTTATTTACAGTCACGTTAATTCAGATGTTAAAGCAACGTTGATGAAAGATGCGCTGAATTTATTATGTAAAGCGCGGGTGGGTTATAAAATCAGGGCAATACCAGCCAATGGTTTGCCACTGCTGGCGGGAGTGGATCATAAACGTTTTAAAGTTGAATTTATCGATGTGGGTTTGGCGCTATCATTATTAAAATTACGATTAGATCAAATTGAATCGGCGGGTGATATTAATTTAATTAACCAAGGCGCGATATCTGAGCAAGTGGTAGGACAGTTGTTGCACTGTATTGAACCTGCTTATATTGAGTCGCATAATTATTGCTGGCACCGTGAAGAAAAAAGTTCAAGTGCGGAAATAGATTATATTATTCAGCATGCCAGTCAAATTATTCCTATCGAAGTAAAATCAGGAACGACAGGTAGCATGAAATCATTACAATTATTTATGCAGCTAAAAAAACGAAAATTAGCAGTGAGAATTAATTCGGATGTGCCAAGTTTTGTAGAGGTGAATGTGAAATCTCATGATGGTCAAGCGATTCAATATCAATTATTATCAATTCCATTTTATTTGATTGAGCAGTTACCGCGATTGTTAGATGCTATTTTATCAGGAGCACGGAATGTCCCAAAATAATTCTCCCCTTATGTCCGTGCGTGACGTCAAAAAATCCTTTAAGAAAAAAGGGGCGCCTGAATTGTTGGTGTTGGAGCATGTTGATTTTGATGTGAAGGAAAATGAAATTATTGCGATTCTGGGAAAATCAGGTTCGGGTAAATCGACTTTATTGCGTATTTTAGCGGGTTTGGTGAAAACATCATCGGGCGCTGTTAGTTATCGTGACCAACCGATTCTCGAACCGGTGCTGGGTTTGTCGATGGTATTTCAACATTTTGCGCTATTGCCTTGGTTAACAGTATTAGAAAATGTGGAGCTCGGTTTAGAAGCACTGGGTGTTCCCAAAAACGAGCGTCGTCATCGCGCATTGAAAGCAATTGATATTGTCGGTCTCGACGGATTTGAATCCGCCTACCCGAAAGAATTATCCGGCGGTATGTCGCAACGGGTTGGTTTTGCGCGCGCTTTGGTAGTCGATCCTGAAGTGCTATTGATGGATGAACCGTTTTCAGCGCTCGATGTATTGACCGCTGAAAATTTACGAAATGACTTAATTGATATTTGGCAATCACAAAAAACAAAAATCAAAGCGGCGATTATTGTCACACATAATATTGAAGAAGCCGCATTAATGGCGGATCGCATTTTTGTTTTTGCGAATAATCCAGGCACGATTCGCAAAGTCATTGACGTGAAAATTCCACGTCCGCGCAATGTGCAAGATCCTGAATTTCGCGATATTGTCGATGAAATTTACACGTTAATGACAACGCCCATGGGTGTGGAAATCCCTGAAAAAATACCGAAACATAAACTGGCCGAAATCAATTATCGATTACCGAATGTGAATGTGTCGGAATTAACAGGGTTTATCGAAACGTTAGCAGCGCCAGAATATGCGAATAAACAAGTCGGCTTGCCCGAATTGGCGGAAGAATTACATTTTGAAATTGATGATTTATTTCCGATTACAGAAGCGCTTGAAATTTTGCATTTTGCGCGGGTTTCACGCGGTGATATTGAATTAACCGCGAGCGGAAAATTATTTGCGGAAGCGGATATTTTAGGTCGCAAAAAAATATTTTCAGAACATTTAATGCAATACGTGCCGATCGCGCAATTTATTCGCAAGGCGCTCGATCAAGAACCGTATCATGAAGCATTAGAAACCGTGTTTATGAAAGAATTAGAAAAAACACTCACCAAACAAGCGGCAGAAACCGTCTTAACGGTTGTGATTGATTGGGGTCGTTATGCGGAAATATTTGCGTATGATTATAATACCGGGATGCTGAGCTTAGAGAATCCGTAAATAATCTCTGGGCGTGATTATTTTCCCTTTAACACCCAATTCTTTTTCTGCTTGAGCAAGCGCCCGTTTTTCACGCTCCAACGTTGTTTTATCGCTCACATCCCAGCACACTTGAATTAATTCGCGATGGCCTAATTTATCTTTGGTGACAAAATCAATTTCATAACCGTCCGTCGTATGGTAAAAATAAATTTCTTTATTTTGTCTTCTTAAATCTAAATAAATTAAATTCTCAAATAATTTTCCATAATTATGCTGCATGTTTAAAGAAACGGCGTTGATTAATCCGTTATCAATTGAAAATATTTTTTTGGATTGATTTTGTTTGATGCGTTCGGATTCTGAATAAAAGGGTACTGTGAAACTTAAAAAAGCATCTTGAATATAGCCTAAATAAAGATGAATCGTGTCTTTTCCGATTTTATAACCTTGGCTTTTAATATCGTTATAAAATTTATTGATTGAAAAAATAGTTGCCGCATTTTTCAATAATGTGTTAGTGAGATATTTTAATACGGGAATATTGGTTACATGGTAACGTTCAATAATATCTCTTAATAACACGGTATCCGCATAATTTTGCAGGGTGTCCAAGCGCTCATGAGCAGACATAGTTTGAACCGCCGGAAATCCACCTTGCGAAAAATAATGGATGAGTTGTTTTTGCATCACATCAAAACTCGCTTGTCCGAACGGTTTTTCAGGCAAGGGAATGTGATGTGTATTTAAATATTCATGAAAACTATAAGGCCATATTTCTAGTGAAAGTGAGCGACCGCGCAATGTCGTGTGAATTTCCTTGCTCAGTAATTTTGCCGATGAGCCCGTTAAATATAATTGCGTGTTTTTGCTGTCATAAAAACGCCTCACAGCCAACTGCCAATTTTCTACGTTGTGCACTTCATCTAAAAATAAATAACAACGGCGACGATGATTCTCAGGATATAAATTATAAAATGCATCCAATAATTCGCCCATGGCTTTTGCATCCATAGGGAGAAGGCGATCATCTTCGAAATTAATAAATAATATTTGTTCTTTGTGAATACCTTGATCGATTAGTTGATTGATCGTCTGATAGAGAAAATGCGTTTTGCCGCCGCGCCGAATACCGATGGCCACTTTAATCATATTTTCTGATTGTGGAAATTGATAATCTCGATGCGTCGCACCGCGGGCTTTTTCAACGATCGCAAAATTTTCTTCGAGCACTGTTTCAAGTATGCTACGCATGATAGGTATCCTTATTGATAAGGATATTATAATCTATTTGTATCATTATGGGTAAGGATATCTTTGTTAATTATGTCCTTATCCATAAGGATATAAATAACAGGATCATATCTTTTTGATTTATATTAATATTTTTAAAAAGAGGTGTTAGAACATTATGTTATTTTTGTATTTTATCATACGTAAACATAGTTTACTGTATCCCCATTAGTTTTTTATATAAAAATACAGTATACTATATTTTCACAAAGTCGAGGTGACATGAAAGATAACCATTTTAAACTGATTGAGAGCGTCAATTACTGGGAAAATCCACCCAAAAAATTAAGTTACGTGCGGAAACCGTATGTTGATGTGGTTATGGGTTATCTCGGTAACCCTCTGATTAAAGTATTGGTGGGGCAACGACGCTGCGGAAAATCAACGATACTCAAACAAGTGATTAACGGGTTATTAGAAAGAGGTGTACCCAAACAAAATATTTTTTTTCTTAATTTTGAATTACATGAATTACAGTGGATAAAATCCTATTCCATTTTAATTGAAGTAATGGAAATGTATTTTAAAAAATTAAAACCGTCTGGAAAAATAATTATTTTTTTAGATGAGATTCAGGAAGTAGAGAGCTGGGAAAAAGCAGTCAATGGTTTTTTGGCAAATGAACGATACGATATTGAATTTATATTGACAGGATCGAATGCCCATTTGCTCAGCACTGAATTATCCACCTATATCACCGGTCGATATGTGGAGATTTCAATATTTCCATTTTCATTTAAGGAATACTGTGATTATTATAAAATTAATTTATCACGCGAATCCTTAATAAACTATTTAGAAAGCTCAGGGTTACCGGAATTATTTTTATTACCTGAAAAACACCAAAAAATTTCTTATTGTCATGCGCTAAAAGACAGTATTTTAATGAATGATATTGTTAAGCGATTCAAAATTAAAAACCCTGTTTTATTAATGAGTTTATTAGATTTTTTAATTGATAATATTGGAAAATTATTTTCAACCAATGCAATTTCAAAAAAATTAAAAACAACGGGATTGCAAATAAACGTCACCACATTAAATAATTATATTCATTTTCTTGAATTGACTTTTTTAATTCATTCCGCGCGTCGTTATGATGTAAGGGGTAAAAAAATATTAGAGCGAGAACGAAAATATTATTTAAACGATTTGGGTTTTAGTAATTATTTACAAAATAGTTTTGAAAATAACGTGACAAGACGGTTAGAAAATTTTGTTTATATGACGCTATTACAAGCGGGATATCAAGTGTATGTTGGCAATATCTATCAATTGGAAATTGATTTTATAGCGGAAAAAGAGCAAGAAATAATTTACATACAGGTGACTTATTTATTGCACAGCGAAGAAGTGATTGCGCGAGAATATGGTAATTTGGAAAAAATCAATGATCATTGGCCGAAATGGGTGGTTTCTTTAGATGATGTGGCATTTCCAGTGCGAAATGGCATACGTCATGTTCATGCTTGGCAGCTTCACGGTGTCATTACGTTGGAGCTTCATTGACGCTCGCCCTACCGGGACGAGCTACTGACGGATCTTCATCATCATTCGCTGCAACATTTGAATAACACTTTTCGTTTCTGGCCGCTTTCCAAACCACTGAAAAAAACTTTCAGCGCCTTGTTCGACGAGCATGCCGAGGCCGTCAAGAATGTGCGTTGCGCCATTTTTTTTTGCCCATTCAAAAAATGTTCGATGGCGATCGCCATAATTTAAATCGTAATAAATGGCTTTATTGTAATTGAGATTGCATAAAAATTCTTTTTGGAAATTTGCATTGGTTGCATTGATGATTAAATCACACTCACACTCACCCTCACACACATACAACAAATCCGAACGAAAAAAATCAATCAGCGCTTCCGTTTTCTCAACAGTGCGATTAAAAATACCAATACCCCGTGGTTTTTCTCGTATAATCTCACCTAAAATGCCACGTGCTGCACCACCTGCACCTACTATTAAAATATTTTTATTCGCAATTTCAAATTGATGATTATTTTTTAAATCTCGAATGAATCCAACCCCGTCGGTATTGTCTCCCATACAAACATTATTTTTAAAAATAAAAGTATTCACAGCGCCGGTTAATTTAGCGCGATCAGTTAACTGATCAGCATAGTCAAAAGCCTGTGTTTTAAAGGGTATTGTGATGTTAGCGCCAAGACCGCCTTGTGTACGAAACAGATCAAGTGTATTTTTAAATTGCTCGAGTGGAACTAACTGTTTTTGATAATTGATAGACATGCCGAATTGCTCTGCAAATAAGGCGTGAAGCTTTGGTGATATACTGTGCGAAACGGGATTTCCGAAAATTGCGTATGCTGACATGTTAAAAATCTCTGGCCTGCTATTTCGCAATCATACTGCATTGACCTTGTAAGGTCGATTACGCATACTCACACTCACACTGATAACTCACACTGATAACTCCCATGCGCTCAAAACAATCCCTTTTTTCACTCATGCTCTTGGTCTTCGGTCCTGGCTTGGTTGTCATGTTCGCCGATACCGATGCCGGCAGTATTATCACGGCCGCACAAAGTGGTGCGCTGTGGGGATATAAATTACTCCTACTACAATTTGTTTTAATGCCGGTTTTATTTATCGTGCAGGAATTGGCCGTGCGTTTGGGCATTGTGACTGGCAAAGGTCACGGTGAATTGATTAAAAATAAATTCGGAAAATATTGCGCGTGGATTTCTGTTTCTACTCTTATTTTAAGTTGCATCGGCGCGATGCTCAGTGAGTTTAGCGGATTGGCCGGTGTGGGTAATTTATTTGGTGTTCCAACGTTCGTGATGATGATACTGGCCGTGGGATTTTTAAGCACGGTTGTGTTAACGGGATCGTATCGTTCAGTAGAGCGAATCGCTTTACTATTTGGCTTATTTGAAATGGTTTTTTTTATTGTGGCATGGATGGCGCATCCATCGCTACATGAAATGTTAGAAGGTATTCGTTCAGCGCCGCTCGATAATCGTGATTTTTTATTCTTAGTAGCGGCGACTATTGGTGCTGTGATTATGCCGTGGATGGTGTTTTATCAACAATCGGCAGTCGTCGATAAAAAGCTTAAAATACGGCATTTAAAAGCAGCGCGATGGGATACGGCGATTGGTGCTGTGATTACCCAATTAATTATGGCGTCTGTGTTAATTGCGACTGCCGCAACGATTGGAAAAAAAAATCCGGGTGCGCCGCTTGATACCGTGCATCAAATTTCAAATGCGTTAACTCCCTTTTTAGGTGAGATAGCGGGAAAAATTTTATTTGCAATTGGCATGACGGGCGCTGCATTAATTGCAGCGATTGTGGTGTCGTTGACTGCCGCGTGGACCTTGGGTGAAATCACTGGTTATAAACATTCGCTTGAGCATCATCCGAGAGAAGCGCCTTGGTTTTATGCAACGTATATTATTATTTTAATTGTGAGTGCGATGGTGGTGATGAGTGGCGTTAATCTCGTGAATTTAAGTGTCGATGTTACTGTGATGAATGCATTACTTTTGCCTATTGTCTTGGGATTTTTATTTCTACTGGCTAAAAAAGTATTGCCCAATGAATATCGATTACGTGGTTTTTATGGATGGTTGGTTGGGATTATTTTGTTGATGACGGCAATGTTTGGTTTATATGCGGGATTGATGGGTATATAATTTCTGAAAAGAGTGGACAGTGTCGGTGTCAGAAAAGAACGGACACTGACACTGACACTGATCACTATAAAAACCGAGATCACCATGGCCGACAAAATAGACAGTGAAGCAGAATGGCAGAAAACGTTAAAACGTTTGGGATTAGGTGAGATTGATGTCACCGAAGTGCGCGCGAGTGATATTGTGTGGCTTGCAGATCATTGGCCGTTTTTGCAGGTGATCGAAAGCGGTGGGAAGATAAAACCCTTAGAAAAACCGCAATTAATTGAAGCGCAATCGGGTTGGACGATTATCCATTACGGCGATTCGATGGCGACATCGCCGGGAAAATTATTATTTGGCGGCGGATATTTTCGTGTTCGTTCGGGTGATGATGACGATGATGAAGGTGGCGGCGGGATTGTGAACCCCAAAAAAGGTACGATCATCAAACAAACTTTCGATTCGGCTGCAGAAATTATTCGTCTTGCCAAAGAATTCGGTTGGGAAGGTGTTCAAATTATCGATGGTCATCCAAACATGCAACGCGCGGCATGGGTGGAAGCGTGCCGTATCGGTGTGCGATTAGATGGTTATACGCCGGATGTGGAAGCTGAAAAGACACGCCGTCGCATTGTTTCTGAGACGAAAGAAGAGATGCAACGGGTGTTGAAGGGAACGGCGAGAAAGCGGCAATTAGGAGGCGGCTAACCTATTAACCTATCTGCGCGGATTTTGTCATCAACAATAGGTTTACCATCAGCACCTTTTCGAATACCGTCAGCTTCAGGAATACCTTCCGTCACATTCGCTACAGCAGCAGGATCAGCCGCAGCACGCTTTTGTAACATATTTTTTTGCAACAACGTAAAAAACTTTCCTCTTGTTGCTTCGTCGCCAAAATCAACCGTCACTTTAGATGAAAAAAAATGTTCGTTTGCTGTGATGTTTGCACCATCCGCTTGCATTTGTTTGATAGTATTATCTATATCTTTTTGAGTGGGGTTTATTGAGTTACCATCTTTATCTTTAAATTTATAAGGGGTATCTTCAAACTTTCTAGTCATTTGATTGTATTCGCGTGTTGTAATAACACATTCTTTCGGATTCTTTTTGTCATATGAGAAAACTGAATCACTAGCGCCGCATTTAGGTAAAAACCGATTTTCATCCTTCACTGGAATATGATTCTCTACCGCTAACTGCCGTAATACTCTATTATTTGCCCTGAGTTCTTGCGTCAGAGCGAATAATGCTCTGTCATTTGCATTGATACTGTTGTTAAGTTTTTCATTAGCCACACCCGCATCGTGAAAGGCTTTTTCAATAATGTCTCCTTGCGCTTTTAGCTGAACACAAACTTTAGCACGACATTTTTCAACATCTGCAAGTGCTGCCTCGTAGCCGTTTGCCGAATCTTTATCATTTTTATCGACCATTCTATTTGTAATGGATCGAAGTTTCTCGGTTGCGTTATTCAGCGCACCAAGATTTTTTTGAAACTCTTGTAACGCTTGCGATGGTTGAACTCCAGGAGTTGTCTTATAAACATCGCATACGTCTTTTAGTGCTCCTAATAATTCCGGTGATATTGGTTTTACTTTTTGCATTGCTACATGAGGTTCTGATAGTGCTTTTTCATGCGCAAGCAATGCGGTGAATGTCGTAAGACGTTTTGTTTCGTCATTCTCACGCAATGAATCCCCAAACCATTCTTTGTTTTCAGTGAGCTCCTTCCGAGAGTTTTCGAATTTCTTTTTAACGGCTGTAAATTTTTCAATATTTGTGTTTGCTTTGTTTTTTACTTCAGGAGTTACTGCCGAATCCTTTGTAATGTCTTCGTTTTTTTTGATATCAGCGTCTATTGTTTTAATAGCCGTGTTAAGTCTTTCTATTGCTGCATCAAATCGTATGAAAGGCTCGTCCATTTCTCTAGCGATTTTAGCTGTAGTTGCAAGTTGTTTAGCGATTTTCTGTTCCGCCGATTCACCATATTGGTAAAGCCTTTGTTGCTCATTGGGATCATTTCCAGTTTGTATTGCTGCTTTTTTTAACTTGAGATCATAGAGTCGCGCAAACGCTTCAGGATTGTTTTTATTTTCTGTCTGATCAAGTTCGGTTTTTGTTTCTGCCCAAAGTTCGACGCGGCGTAGCTCTGCTTTATGAGATTTGATTTCGTCTGTGTCTAGAGTTGAAACCGCTGCTATTTCCTTTGCCAATTTTGCTTGCTGCGCGGTGTAGTGTTTAGAAACGCGCTCGAACAGTTCTTCGGACACACTCGTTGCACGTATTTCCGGTTTTCCTTGAGCATTTTTTGCTAAGAATAACTGTTCTTTTAAAAACTTCTTTGCATCAAATTTACCAGATTTGATCTTCATAAAATCATCAGCCGTGGCGCCTGCGTATCGCGCATAATCTCCGTCCATATAATCTCTGCCCATATGATGTTACCTCGATGTGCTTTTTCCGCTTATTTTGACTATTTTGACAAAGTATAGCAGCCTTTCCTTAAGACAAACTTAAAAAAAAGCCCCGATGGCGGGGCTTTTTGAAAAATTGAAAACTCGAAGAATCGATTAAAATTAATTAACCATTTCTTTCAATGCCTTTAACGGACGCACTTTAATCACATTACGAGCTGGTTTTGCTTTGAATGTAGTTTCTTCACCTGTAAAAGGATTAATACCTCTACGTGCTTTTGTTGCGGGTTTACGAATGACTTTGCATTTCATTAAACCTGGTACCGTAAATTCACCGGGTCCACCTTTTTTCAAATGGCTTTCCATGATTTCACCTAACGATTGAAAAACACCGGAAATTTCTTTGCGAGAAATTCCGTTGCAATCGGAGATGTGTGAATATAATTGCGCTTTTTTCAGGGGTTTTGTTACTTTTAATGTTGCATTTTTACGAACCGCTGCTGCTTTGCGAGCAGTAGTAGTCGTTCCTTTTGCATACATTTTTTTTGTTGTCGTACGACCTGCTGCTTTCCGTGCAGTTCTTCTAGTTTTAGCTCGAGCCATCTGAATTACCTCTTTTTGTTTGTCAATAGAACGAGTTAGCGAAAACGTTCAGATTATCACCATAGCACAATTTTTTTCAAATGCGAATAAAAACAGCTTATTTTTAGCCAAAAATGCATTTTTCTTTGTTTTTTTATTCAAAAACACGAAAAAAACAGCGATTTTTAGGTTTTTTTGATGTTTTTACTTATTGTCGTTTTTTAAAATAGTGCGAAAACAGGGGGGATTTGTTGTTTTTAGTTATCAGTGATCAGTGATCAGTGATCAGTTATCAGTTATCTGTTATCAGTTATCAGTGTCAGAGGCACGGTTTACGTTTTTACAGATACCTGATAACAGATACCTGATAACTTCACCACTGATCACTGTTCCCCGCTTGTTTTTTCAAAACGCCTCCTGTAAGATTCATCACCTTCAAGTCCGAGGAATCAAGTGTTATGAAAACGTTTATGGCTAACGCTGCGACGATCCAGCGAAAATGGTATATCGTCGATGCCAGCGGAAAAACATTAGGTCGTTTGGCAAGTCGATTAGCGGCTTGTTTACGCGGCAAAAATAAACCCGAATATACGCCTCACGCAGATACTGGTGATTGCTTTATCGTCGTGAATGTCGATCAGTTGAAAGTGACTGGCAAAAAAGCAAAAGAGAAGTTTTACTATCACCACTCTAATTATCCAGGTGGCTTAAAAAAAGAATCCTTTGAAAAAATGCATGCGCGTAAACCCGAACGTGTGTTAGAAATTGCCGTACAAGGCATGTTGCCAAAAGGACCATTGGGTCGCGATATGTTTAGAAAACTCAAGATTTATGTTGGCAACGAACATCCGCACGCAGGGCAGAATCCCGAAACTATCGATAATTTTTAAGCAGTAAAAGAGGACGAGAATGGCTAAGGCGTTAAAACAGCAATATGGTACTGGTCGTCGTAAAACGTCACGCGCACGTGTGTTTTTACGCCCTGGAAAAGGCAACATTGTCGTCAATGCATTGCCCTTAGAAAAATTTTTCGGTCGTGAAACGGCGCGCATGGTTGTGCATCAACCGTTGTTGCTCCTTAAGATAGACGATCAATTTGATGTATTTGCAACTGTTCGTGGCGGTGGCGCAAGTGGACAAGCCGGCGCTATTCGTCATGGTTTAACGCGTGCACTGATTGCTCACGAACGTCTAACGAATCCTTCTTTAGTAGAAGAAGGCAATGAATCACCTCAAAGCTGGCATCGCCAATTACGTGTTGCTGGATACGTGACTCGTGATTCAAGGGCGGTTGAACGTAAGAAAGTCGGCCATAGAAAAGCAAGAAAGAGCGAGCAGTATTCGAAACGATAGAGTTATCAGTAAGATTTTAAATCGTGCCTCTGACACTGATCACTGATCACTGATAACAGATACCCACGCTGAAAAGGATTGAACCATGACAATGATTAAACGTTCAGTGATGACGTTATATTCCGGACCGTCCGATCTCGACAGTCATCAAGCGCGGATTGTACTGGCTGAAAAAGGTGTTACTGTCGATGTTCTGAGTGTCGATGTGAATCAGCCTGATGAAGATCTTCTTTCTTTAAATCCTTACGGTAATTTTCCCACGCTGGTTGATCGTGATTTGGTATTGTATGACGTTGACGTCATTATGGAATATTTGGATGAACGTTTTCCGCATCCGCCATTGTTGCCGGTTTATCCTATCGCACGCGCAAAAAGTCGTTTGATGTTACAACGTATCGAAAAAGACTGGTACAGTTTGGCAAAGATTATTGAGTGCACCGAAACCACTGACGTTGAAAAAGAAACGGCTCGCAAATCATTGCGTGATGTGCTTGTGACGTTAGCGCCTGTTTTTGCAGAATCTCTCTATTTTTTAAGCGATGAATTCACTTTAGTGGATTGCCGTATTGCGCCATTATTGTGGCGTTTACCATTATTAAAAATCACACTACCGCCTACCGCAAAATCGATTGCGAAATATCAGAGTCGTGTATTTGATCGAGATGGTTTTCAGGCTAGCTTGACCGAAGTAGAACGTGAGATGCATGAGTAACTATGAATTCAAGCAGACCTTATTTTCTCCGTGCCTTACATGAATGGATTGTCGATAACAAAATGACGCCGCATGTGATGGTGGATGCCATACAACCAGGCGTCAGTGTTCCGCAACAATATGTTAAAGACGGAAAAATTGTTTTAAATATTGCGCCGGATGCCATTGTTAATTTATCGATGACCAATGATTGGGTGAATTTTGATGCGCGTTTTTCAGGTGTTGTGCATCGCATTCGTTTGCCAATCATGGCGATTAATGCTATTTATGCCGTTGAAAATGGTCGTGGAATGGTGTTTGAAAATGAAGAGCTAGGTGGTGACGATGTGCCACCCAAAAATCCGCCGCCGGTGCAGTCCAAGCCAAAAGGTAAGCCGCAACTGAAGGTCATTAAGTCTCAGTAAGCGTTGTAATAGATCACTCCGTAGATAGAAACGCCGATTTTGGATGCTTTTTTGTGACCTGTACCCTTGAGGGTATAAATTGAGTTGAAATGCTCGATGTACGATCAAGTACACCTGCGCTTTCAACTCAATTTATACCCTCAAGGGTACAGGTCACAAAAAATCATCTCAAACTCGACGTTTTACCGAATCAGACAACGAGGCCTGATCTCTTACTAAGCGTTTCAATACTCACGTTGATGTCTGACACGAATAACTTTTTTTATAAACCCATTCCGCAAAATATATCGCCGACATCGCTAACACTATTCCCCCAATCACATCCGTAAAATAATGCCATCCTAAAAATACCGTCGAAATTATTAATAAAATATTGTAGCAAGCCAACGGATAAAAAATTATTTTTTTAGCGCGACAGGCATTGGCAATTAATATAGCCCATACAACATGAAACGAAGGAAATGCAATTAACCCACCATTCGCTGTTGTTACTTTTAGATAATGATGTATTTCATAAAATTTAAGCGAAGTATCATGCTGTGTAGAGGAAAAATAAGGGCTGTGAATGATTCCCGAAGGCGCCATCGTTGGAAAAAAATAATAAATAAAGCAACCCACATACAACGAACACAATTGCGCAATAAAAAATACACCCAATGCTTTTCGTGCATTGACTAACGCTAATATTAAAGGAATAAACGTTAATTCCAGTAACATCGAGTCATACACAAAAGTAAACATATGATGACAATGCGGATGATGATGCGTCCACGCCATCAGTGCAGGCGTATTAATTCCCATCCCACTATCTATTTTTAAGAGCACTGCATCAATCGGTGTAAACGGTGTTGGTTCTATCGCGTAGCAGAAAAAAAAATTCACAACAACGGTCCAGAAAAAAAGACCTAAACCCCAAATAAACGTAGATGATCTCGGTGACTCTTTTTGTATATACATTCCATAAAATAAAAATAGGGAGCCGAGTGCAAATGTACAAAGCATTTGAAATAGTGAAAAAGATTTAATGTGGGGTATAAACAATGTCACCATGGTGTAATGAAAATCAAGGTGATTCAGCAGTACTAATCCTGCGCCAACAACCAGGCCAAACAGGGTGAACCCCAGAAATAAGCGATCGGGAAATATTGTGTACTGTTTGAAAAAAGAGTGAATAGATTTATGTATTTTCATGCAATTGCAATTGTATCATACGAGATCGTGTGGAATGCTATAATGATGTGACATGAGCAATGTCAAGTAATCCAGAAAGGCAATTTGCACTATCAATGGTGGTAATCATGACCGCACCCAAAATCGCCCATGCAAAAACCCTGATCGCCGTTAAAGGCTTTGAAATTTCGCCTATTGTTTTTAAAAATACGGGTGGCGCTGTTTCAGACTGTTCAATCAATCCTGCATTACCGCTAGGCCTTCAATTATCCGTAGAAAATAAAACGTGTGTATTAAGCGGCACACCACTGCAACTTTCTGCGCGTGCACTTTATATCATTACTGCCAGCAATTCAGATGGCAGCGGCACTGCATCTATCGAAATCGCTGTTGTTGAAGCTGCAGTTAAAACGCAACGTGAAGCGATTATTCATGAACATGATCAACGCGGTGATTTAGACACGCCGCGTTCGCAAATTGAAAATGCGATGAGTGATCAAGCAAACATGAACTCTATCATTAAGCCGCATGAAAAATTTGCAACACAACCGATGGGCGATGATAAGCGATTGTCGCAACAAACAGACAATAATCCTGATGCTGAACAACGCGCGCAAAACACACCGGAATTAGCACCTGCGCCGACATTAGCAGCCAGTTTGCAACATCAACATCAAATGAAAGGTCCAACACCTTCACCCAGACCAGGCGGTTAAACAATGGCAACACTTGCTGATGCAATTATCAAAGGCACGCTGTCAGAAGTAATCAAACAAGCACGCGCGAACGATCATCTTAATTTTATCGACGAATATGGTTACACGCCGTTGATTGAAACATGCATTATGGATGATATTGAAAAAGCAAAAGCCATTTTAGAATGCAAACTCGATATTAATTTTCCCGATTTAATTGGTAATACCGCGCTGCATTGGGCGATCGATAATCACAATTTAGAATTGTGTGAATTATTATTAAAACAAGGTGCCAATGCAAATGCCTACACTTTTGCGAGTATGCCCGCATTAATAAAACCTTTATTACGTGATCAAAAAGCATTAAAAGAATTATTAATTAATCATGGTGCGAAATTAATTTTTGCGAATGATTTTATCAATGCAAAAATGTTGGGACATCGTTTTGAATTAAAAGGCTACGTTGATATTTTAAATGCGAAAGAAGAATTTGTCGAAATTTCTTTAGAAGGTTTTATTTTAGAATTTACGTTAGATGCTTTGCGAAAATCGATTGTTGATTTTCGATATAATTTTGCAGGGCGACAATGGGAACGCGAATTTGTGAAATTACGCAATATCATGGGGGCGTTGTCGCGCGCATCAAAATTAATTCGGTTGCAGCATTATAATATCGATCATCATAAACATATGGATAAAATCACGCCGTGGATTGAAGATGATCCATTAATTATTCCGGTGGCGCAAGAAGGTCATGCGATGACCTTGATCCGCGCGGGAAATTTATTGGCGATTTGCGATCGCGCAACCTATGAAGATCAAGATCCGAATGAAGATAAAATAAAAATTTATTATATGAATAAACCGTGGAAATTAACGGCAGACTATGTGGCAGAATTAATTTACGTGCGACAAATGATGGTGGTTTTTCGAAAAATGTTGCCGGTGAATTTGGGATTGCAAGAAATTGGATCGATGCCTTTGCAAGCGCAAACCGCTGGAAATTGTTCGTGGGCAAATATTGAAGCGTGTATTCCTACGTTGTTTTATATGTTATGCATGAATGATGCTGGAAAATCAGGTGAGCGATTAAAAAAAGACAAACAGGAAGCCATGTCGCTCTATCACGATTGGCAAACATGGGATCGCGATCGTTCACTCGATTATTTTATTGCTAATTTTGCGGAAGCTTCCGAAAAACGCCGCGCAGCGATTGCTGAAATTTTATGCGCCGTTTTATTTGAATCTTGTTTGGCGTCTAAAAAATCGGATCATGAACGTATTCAAAAAATGGTACCTATTTTAAAAACAAAAGGGTTAGAATATATTTCTGACAGTTATATCAACGCTTACGTTCATCAACAAAAAACATCGGCCGGTGAGAATTTTCAAAAGATGTTGAAGATGGGTGGGGATGTGTTTGATGCCTGATCAGCATAGTGAAGAACGGCTTTTGGTTAATTCAATCTCTTTATATCAATTTTAAATCAATTAAATCTTGGTCATAGAAGGCATCAATGAATTGACATCAATATAAATCATGTTAATATTAATTGATATTGATATCACAATAGAATTGATTTATAATGATATCATTATAAATACAACGAGCCACATATGATTTGCTTACGGTGTCGATTAGCTATCAAAAAAACCGATTCAGAACACTACGGCTTGCACACAAGCTGTTTTGGTGAGTGGTTTGACGTGCCGAGATCGTGCGAATTTATGGAGTTGCAGCGAAAAACCAACACACCGTCCAGCGATGGTGAAAATGCGTCACCTGAAAATTCCAGTTTTTTTCAGGGTAAGTTTAAAAAATATTCTGCGGTGTTGAATCATGATGCTTATATATTAAAAATGGGTCAAAAGGATGCGCCTGAGCTTCCAGCAGTAGAGTATCTTTGCAATCAAATTGGGAAAGCGCTCGCCATTCCGGTTGCGCAATTTTATTTTATTCTTTTTGAAAACGACTATGTGTTTGTCACCAAAAATTTTATTCAACCGAATAATCCTGCCGATTTACAACATATTTATCATTTTAGAGCGAATGATCGGCATGATTGTGAATCCCTAATTCATACTATATTTAAAACAACGCGTCAACCGCACGATGTCAGTGTTTTTATTCACACGATTTTATTTGATGCTTTGATTGGTAACCACGATCGACACGGTAGAAATTTAGGGTTTATTGTAACCCCCCATCATATGTCATTATCACCGATCTATGACAATGTGTCTTATTTAAGCCTTGAAAGTGGCAATATGTTGAAAGCGGATTTTAATCCTACTGGAAAAATTGCAACGCAAAAAAGCAATGAACCCAGCATGCGTGATTATGTTGAAGAGTTAAAACGATTGGGTTATCAAAAGGAAATTGAGAATTTTTATCATAAAATTAATCTGATGGATATTTTTAAATTAATTGACGAGAGTTTTTGTACCGAATTAATGAAAGCCGCGATAAAAAAATTAATCCAAAAACGATTTGAGGAATTAAAAAATGCTTTATCCGCTCAAGCTCGATAAAACCCGTTTGAAAATTTTTCACGAAGGCAGAAAACGCCGTATTTTTGCGGGTGAAATACAATATGATGCAAAAAAAGATAAATATGTTTTGATGTATGATGAAGATTATACGCATTTAAAAAGTGCGATTGCGCTGGGTCCGACGTTAGATCTCCTGCATTTACGGCATTATTCTGAAAAGGGAAAAATGTTTCCGATTTTTTTGGATCGTATTCCCGATCGATTAAATCCCGCGTATCAGGATTATTGTGATTCACAAAACATTTCTGTTGATGAAAAAAATCCGATGGTGTTGTTAGGATCCATTGGCAGACGAGGACCATCGACTTTTATTTTTGAAGCGGTTTATAGGTCTGAATTTACATCAACAGATATCACTCAATTTCGGGAACATCATGATATTACGCAACATGATTTTGCAGCGGTATTTGATTTAAGTCTTGCAACATTGCAGCGAATTGAATCGGGTGCTAGTGTTGATTTAAACACCTTAAAACGCATTGAAATTTTATTAACTTTTCCGGATGTGGCGCTATGGCAATTAAAACAAACGGGCGCGGAGGTTCACAAGGATGTTTTAATCAAGTTAAAAAAATATTTTCAACGCTCAAGCCAGTTATAAAAAATACGGTATTGTAAATTAGCCTGTTAGTGTTACAGTTTCCCAATAATACTGTTTTCTAGGCGTGAAGAGGGGTCGCGACACAGGGTTGTTATTCTAAATTCCTTACTTTATAATAAATTCCTTACTTTCAATAAACCCAGGAAACAGTGATGAGACAAGCAAAATTAACCAGTAAAGGTCAAATAACGATACCTAAATCCATTCGGGATTTTTTGAAGTTGCACACGGGCGATAAGGTGCGGTTTATTCTTGATAAAGGTGGCAGAGTGATTCTAACGGCACAAACCCTAGATATTAAGGATAGTTACGGCGCGTATAATTATAAATCAACAAAGAAAAAAACAACGATTGAAGATATGGACAAGGCAATCGGAAAAGCAATAACAAGGAAATATTTACGTGCTAGCCGTCGACACTAACGTTTTTGTGCGACTTTTTGTACAAGACGATGAAATTCAATCTCATAAAGCAAAGAAATTTATCGAGAATCATGATGCTGTTTTCATTAGCACGATTGTGTTATGTGAAGCAATTTGGTTGCTCAAGGCACATTTTAAATATAACAAAAGTCAGTTAATTGCGCTCATTGAAAAAATTTTAAAAACCAAACAGTTTCGTTTTGAGCATTGTGATGCAATATGGTATGCATTTAGTGAATTTCAACATATCAATGCAGATTTGACTGATTGTATTATCGGTTCAGTTGCAAAACTATACCAATGTGATTCCGTCGTTACTTTCGACAAAAATGCCGCAAAATCTAAAAATTTTAAGTTGATTAAGTAAATATTTTCACATCGGCAACCCAAACAAAGTCTGAATCCAATTGATCAGCGCATAAATCGGGCTGTAAATAATCCCGAGAGAATGAGTTGCGTACAACAGAAAAAATAATCCCAAGAAAATCCAAAGCCCATATATTTCGAGACGATTATATTTTCGAGCGAGCGCGGGTGATAAAAGGCTGGTGATGACGCGGCTGCCATCGAGCGGCGGAATCGGAATTAAATTAATCACCAGTAATACGCAATTAATCATAATGCCGAAGCGCGATGCTAAATGAATAAATAACGCAGTGGAATGCATCATGTCCTGCGCTTGATGATGAATAAAAACAAGATGACTGATTTTTGCAATAATTGCCCACAAAAACGCCATTAATAAATTTGCACCAGGACCTGCAATAGCAACCAACGCCATATCACGCCGCGGTTTTCGTAAGTGTTGCCAAGCGATTGGCACGGGTTTTGCCCATCCAAAAATAAAACCACCCAACGCCAGCATCATTAATGGCAAAATAACCGTACCGAATGGATCAATATGACGCATCGGATTCAAGCTCACGCGCCCTTGAATACTCGCTGTTTGATCACCCAGTTTACTCGCAATCCATCCATGCGCCGCTTCGTGCAATGTCACTGCAAAAATAAGGGGAATAGCTGCGATGCAGATTAATTGGATGATTGATTGAATGTGGTTATCCATAATGAGTTGTCAGTTATCAGTTATCAGTTATCAGAAAGATGCTGAGCACCTACCTCACCGCGGATTCTCAAATACCTTAACGACTTCATGCACACCATCCGCACGTCGCGCGATATTCGTTGCCATTTCTGCTTGATGAGGTGATAACACACCCATCAAGTACACAACCCCATTCTCGGTAACCACTTTAATTTGTGTGGAATGCAATCCCGACTTCGTCAGCATTTCCGTTTTAATTTTTGTCGTAATCCATGCATCGTGGGTATGTTGCCATGATGATGTTGGTTTTTGAACCGTAATTTCATTGTAAACGCGACTGACATTTTTAATATTGGATACCAATTGATAAGCCGTGTTGCGTTGTTCTTCTGTGCTTGTTTGACCCGCTATCAAGAGAACATGATCAAAGGTGGCAACGACAATGTGTGTGCCTTTTTGTAAATCCGGTGAGTCTGAGAGTAATTTACCGGCCGTCTCACTTGCTTCTTGATCTTGTGCGATGGTTGACACGCTGCGTTTATCGTAAATAACTGCGCCGCCAGCGGTAGCGCCGATCACCAGTGCTGCGGGAATACAACCCGATAAACAGGAAATTAATAAGAGGAGTCCGATCATTTTTTGAAAACGGCTAGAAAATCGCATGTGAATATCCCCCAAGGATAAAATTCTATGTTTATTTCACCGAAAAAAGTTGTTTATCGATAATATCACATAAACAATGTATCACAATCCCGTGCGTTTCTTGGATGCGCGCAGTAGATTCAGACGGTACACGAATTTCAATGTCTGTTGGGTTTAGTAGAGGTGGTATATCTCCACCATCACGGCCGGTTAATGCAATCACAATCATTTGTCGTTGGTGGGCAGTCACAATGGCTTCAATAACATTTTTAGAATGACCACTGGTTGACAGCGCAAGCAAAACATCGCCCGGTTGCCCCAACGCTTTAATTTGTTTTGAAAATATTTCATTGAAGTGATAATCGTTGCCGATGGAGGTAATGGTTGATGTGTCAGTTGTCAGCGCAATCGCAGGAAGACTGGGTCTTTCGGATTCAAAACGGTTTAACATTTCCGCCGAAAAATGCTGTGCATCAGCAGCCGAACCACCATTGCCACACGCCAAAATTTTATGATTATTCAGCAATGCATCGACCATCATTAATCCCGCTTTTGCAATAATATCAGCTATGGTGTCTGCCGCGGTGATTTGCGTTTGAATGCTGTCGTTAAAAATTTGTTTGACGGAGGATGTTGGGTCCATAAAAATCTCTTTTATTGGGTTATCAGTTATCTTTTATCTGTTATCAGTAAAATGTGAATTGACTTCGCTAAACTATCGGTAGCGAGTGAATGTTGGGGTTACGGATGGTTTGAGGGGAGTGTGTGTGGCATGGATGCCACACCAAGCAAGCCTACAGGGATGTATTCACGGCGTCTCCCTGAAAACCATCCTAACCACAACATTCCGAGCGGATACAAAAAATTCAGCGAAGTCAATTCGCATTAAAATGTTAAATCGTGTCTCCGACACTGATCACTCACACTGATAACTTTCTTCAGCATTTTACCTGAAACGCATCTTTTATCCAGATAAAATGTTGACCGCAGGGATCTTTTTTATCCGGCGTAATACCGATCACATCAAAGCGGCAGAAGGTATTATTAAACTGGTACGTTCTCACCAAATAATGCTTTGCTGTACGGATAATGCGGGATTGTTTTTGTGGGGTAATCATTTCGAGCACGTCGCCGTAATCATTTTGCTCGCGTTTTTTGACTTCCACAAAAACAAGATAGGCTTTGTCCCGCATAATCAGATCAATTTCGCCGATTTTTTTGCCAGCCTCATTGACGACATAATAATTTTTTTCGATGAATTGCAATCCACGCTTTTCCAAAAATTGACAGGCGTCTTCTTCTGCAAGCGCGCCGATTTCTGGATTAGTTAACAAGTTGCGGTATTCCGTTTTGAAATTGTGCCCACGTGAGTTGGCGATAAATATCGTGTTGTTGTGTTAAAAATAAAGTGCCGGTTGCAGCGGGCATGCCTGAGGCTAATTGATTCATTTGCAAGGTGAGATCAAACGCATCAACACCCATCGCATAAAATCTTGCAAGATGTGCGTAATTATTTGGCCATAAGGCTTGAATATGTTGCGCTATCGATTGAAGGTAAGCAGGTTGCATTTGATTCGACGTTAAAATCCACGGCATATCGCAAAATAAAATGCCATCCAAATCATTATCTCGATTAGCATTGGGATTTCCAGAATAAATTTGTGAAGTTGCATACACAGGAATATTTTGTGCGAAATAAAAATTTAATAAAGGTTTTATTTGTCTGCCCATTTCTGGTGTTGCCACTAAAAATATACTGTCAAAATCTTGTCGACGATCAGGAATAAAACGAATATCTTCGTGAAATAATTGTTTTAAGTGACGATCATTTTGCGATGCATGACTGATTTGCAAAACAGTCTGAATGCTTTTTGAAAGCGATGCCATATTTCCATAGTATTCTGTTGCAATAATGGTGCCGCCCATGGCCTTCCATTGATCAGTAAATGCGGTGGCAAGTCGCTGCCCCCACGCATTATTCGGCGCCAAAATAATAATGTTGTGATGATGATCGTTCCATGCTTTTATGGCATCTTGGTGCGCTTCATCGGTGGGTGACAAAGAAAATTCGTAGAGTGCATTATTGTCGATACGCAAATTCGCGGGAGTTTTGTTAAGCGCTAAAACAGGGACATTGGATTTATGCGCATCAGCCAGTGCGAGCACGTCTGATTTATCGAGCGGACCTACGACAAAATCAGCGCCTTCTGTTACGGCCGTTTGATAGACGTCACGAATATTTTTTCCGTCGGTATTGAAAACGGTAATCGTGGGTGCAAACCCTGTTCGCGCTTTTTGATCGTAATAGGCGGTGAAAAATCCGTTGCGAATGGCTGTCGCATAAGCTGCATAAGAACCTGTCAGCGGTAGCAATAGGGCGATATGTTGCGGCTGCGGCAAATGGGTTTGTAGCGCCATGCGCGGCGCAAACGGTGCGTTTGCTGATCCTAATGATTGCCTATTCGAGCAGCTGCTCAAAGCGATCAAGGCAGCGGTTAGAATAAGCAGTTGTAAAAGCAGAATGATTCGTTTCATAATCAAAAAGTCTACAGCACTGCTTTAAGAACAACAATACAGGATTTTATTTTGAGCAACCTATACATTGTTTCAACACCGATTGGCAACTTATCCGATATCACCTTGCGTGCCATTGAAATATTAAAATCGGTCGATTGGATTGCTGCAGAAGATACGCGCCACAGTCAGCGTTTATTATCACACTATGAAATTCACACACCGTGCTTTTCACTGCATGATCATAACGAAGATGCGCGTATAGAAAAAGTCATTGCATTATTGGCCGATGGAAAATCGGTTGCATTAATTTCAGATGCGGGAACGCCCTTAATCAGCGATCCCGGTTTTCGATTGGTGCGCGCGGTGCAAAAAGCCCATTACAAAATAATTCCGATTCCGGGTGCTTGTGCTGCGATTACGGCATTAAGCGTATCAGGATTACCCACCGATCGATTTGTGTTTGAAGGTTTTTTACCCGCAAAAACCGGCGCGCTAGAATCGGAATTAGAAAAATTAAAATTTGAGGCACGCACACTTATTTTTTATGAATCGGTTCATCGTATTGTGAAAACGTTATCGGCAATGAAAAAAATTTTTGGTGATGATCGAGTGGCGACGATTACGCGTGAATTAACCAAATCATTTGAGACGATAAAACAAGATACTTTAAACAATTTATCCGAATGGATTGACAATCATCGTGAGCAACAAAAAGGGGAATTTGTGATTGTGTTGCAAGGCGCTGAATCTCGCGCAGCATTATCAGAAGATCAAGCAACGTTAAAATCAGTATTGGAAAATTTATTAAGTGAATTATCGGTGAAGCAAGCGGTTAGTTTGGCTTGTAAAATCACAGGATTAAATAAGAAAATGGTTTATGCGTTGGCGCTTGAGATTAATAATATCGAGTAAAAAGCGATTAACTAAAATGTCGATACGAGTTCATTTTCTCTTATGACGGAGATTTGAGTGGGTTGACAAAAGTTAGATTGCCGGAATCGCCAAGATAGTTGATGGAAAAATAAATCAATTATATGTCACACAATAAGGGTATTTTATGAAATATTTTGTAATAAAACAAGGGTATTGTGTGTTGAACAGCAATCTGTCAATCAAACCACCTCAACCAATTCCGAATATTGTTCCAACTTTTTATCCGCGGTTAAAAATCGCAACGGTTCAGTCATGGCTTGAGCAATCAGCATTCGGTCAAATGGATCGCGATGATGCAATGGCAAGGTCATTAATTTGAGCGAATGTTCAGAAACAATAGGTAATTCCTGAAATCCGTTGGCGGTGATTTCGCTGATGAATTGATTGATATTTACTTTGAGTTTTCCTGTTTGCACTTTAATGGTTGTTTCCCATATAGAAATAGGGCTGACGTAAACCGCTTCTGCGTCTGCAATCATTTGTTCGATCTGTTTTTTCAATTTTTTATCATTTTCCAACCACCAAATATAGATGTGAGTATCTAATAGCAATCTCATTTTTTATCCTTTTTATCGTCTTTGTAATCACCCATTAGCTCATCCCAACTATCGTCATATTTTCCTTCAAACGCTTCCGTGACTTCAGGAATTTCATCGTCAAAATCATCCGCAACCCAAATTTGTCCCTTCATTGATCCTGGGACACGTCTCGGTTTTTTCGGAACAATCGGCTGAATAGTCGCAATAGGACGACCTGCTTTTGCAATCGTTATCACTTGACCTTGTTCAACCATGGCTAACAACTTGGATAGATTCGTTTTTGCTTGGTGAATATTGACTGTAATCATAAAAACCTTCAATACCGTGTTTTGTAGTTTTTGCCTATAACAAACTAAACTAAGTCTAGTCTACTTTAACCGCATTTGCAACGAGTCAGGAGATACTAAACAGGCTCTAAGTAGCTTATACTTCGCAACGAGTCAGCTAAGCAGTCGCTGTATTGTTTTCAATACAGAGGAAAGTCCGGGCTTCACAGAACACAGCGCCAGATAACGTCTGGGCAGCGCGAGCTGCCGGAAAGTGCCGCAGAAAATATACCGCCATTGAAAAATGGTAAGGGTGAAAAGGTGCGGTAAGAGCGCACCGCGTTGTTAGTAATAACAACGGCAAGGTAAACCCCGCTGGAAGCAAGACCAAATAAGAATTCTATAATGCTGTTCGCATTGAATTCGGGTAGGTTGCTTGAGATTGATGGCGACATCAATCCCAGACAGATGATTGCTCACGACAAAACCCGGCTTATCGGCTGACTCACACTCACACCAAGGAGTTTTCATGCACCCACTCTACACCCAACTCGCCAATCAACTCGAAGAATTAAAACAAAACGGTTTATATAAAAAAGAACGCTTTATTTCATCTCCGCAAAATGCAGAAATTACCGTATCACCCAAAACACACGTCTTAAATTTCTGTGCCAATAATTATTTGGGATTAGCGGATCATCCAACCTTAATCGAAACCGCACAAAAAGCCGTAAAAGAGCATGGTTTTGGCATGGCATCCGTGCGATTTATTTGTGGAACGCAAACGATTCATAAAGAATTAGAAAAAAAGATCAGTGAATTTTTAGGGATGGATGACACGATTTTATATTCATCCTGTTTTGATGCGAACGGTGGATTGTTTGAAACCATATTATCCGAAGAAGATGCGATTATTTCCGATGAATTAAATCACGCGAGTATTATTGACGGTATTCGTTTATGCAAAGCGAAACGTTTTCGTTATAAAAATAATGACATGAAAGATCTTGAAGCAAAATTAATGGAAGCAGACAAAGCGGGCGCACGTCATAAATTAATTGCAACCGATGGCGTTTTTTCTATGGATGGCATTATTGCTGATTTAAAATCGATTTGTGATTTAGCTGATAAATATAGTGCATTGGTGATGGTTGATGATTCACACGCGGTGGGATTTATTGGCGAAAATGGTCGTGGAACGCCTGAATTTTGCGGTGTTTTAAATCGTGTTGATATTATTACCGGCACCTTAGGAAAAGCATTGGGCGGTGCATCGGGTGGATATACTGCTGCGCGCGGTGCGATTGCCGATTGGTTACGCAATCGTTCACGCCCGTATTTATTTTCAAATACGTTAGCACCTGTGATTACGGCAACGTCAATTAAAGTATTGGAATTACTGCAAAGCGAAACCGGAAAAAAATTGCGTGATAAAGTCAAAGAAAATAGTCACTATTTCCGCGAAAAAATGACCCAATTGGGTTTTCAGTTGGTGCCGGGTGAGCATGCGATTATTCCTGTGATGCTGGGCGATGCAAAATTAGCGTCTGAAATGGCGGATAAATTATTGCACGAAGGAATTTATGTGATTGGATTTTCTTATCCAGTAGTTCCCATGGGCAAAGCCAGAATTCGCGTTCAATTATCTGCGGCGCATTCTAAAACACATTTGGATAAAGCGATTGCGGCGTTTGAGAAAGTGGGGCGGGAGATGGGGGTGATCGTGTAAACGTTAAATAGACCGAAATCAAATATAAAAATAGACTAACTTGAATTGACAAAATAGACCATTTTTATTAGTATAGTTTTGTAAGATGGCGATTGTTGGAGCAGGATATGTCTACCTATCAACGCTGGCAAGCAAATGTGCTTACTAACGCATTAAAAACACGACGAGTTGTTATTGTTGCTGGCGCAAGACAGTGCGGTAAAACGACCTTATTAAAACCATTAGCCACTTCTGGCGCTGACGTAGAATATCGTACGTTGGACGATAAACTGTTATTAGAGAGCGCAAAAACAGATCCACAAGAATTTGTGAAACACCGTGCTCAACTAATGATTATCGACGAGGTGCAAAAAGCAGTTGAATTATTGCCTGCGATAAAAATGGTAGTGGATGAAAATACTCGACCAGGACAGTATTTGCTAACCGGTTCTGCGAATATTCAATCATTACCGTCTGTCACAGAATCGCTTGCCGGCAGAATTCGAACGATACCGCTCAGATCATTATCGCAAGGCGAGATAGCAGGACATCAGCCTCATTTTCTGGAAAATGCTTTTAAACAAGTGTTTCATCAACCACCTGAATCAGTTAGTCGCGATGAAATTATTGAAGTTGCGTTGCGAGGCGGTTATCCCGAAGTTCTTTTATTTTCTCAACATGATCGTTATCTATGGCATCAAAATTATATTGATGCATTGTTAGAGCGAGATTTAAAAGAGATTATTCATATCCGGCGACAAGAGGCGATGCAAAATTTAATACAAGTATTATCAGCATGGTCAACAAAACCCATTGATATTTCAGCTATCGGTAGCAATTTATCTTTGCAGCGACAAACCGTGGAAAGTTATTGTAATGCTATTGAAGCATTGTATTTGATTGATCGTATTTCTCCCTATATCAAAACAGATTATGAACGCGTTGGAAAACAATCTAAATTAATTTTTAACGATAGCGGATTGATGGCCTCTATTTTACGCTGGAAAATAGACGATATTCGTTTTGATGGTGATCGTGTTGGAAAATTAATTGAAACACATGTGGGAAATGAATTACAAAAACATATTGATGCCACTGAAAATCGCTGCAATCTGTATCATTATCGCGACAAAAATCACAGAGAAATTGATTTTATTATTGAAAACGAGCAAGGTGATTTGCTGGGAATTGAAGTGAAAGCGAGCACTACACCCAGCCCCAGTGATTTTAAGCACTTAAAATGGTTTAAAGAAAATATTGTGCCAGCGCATAAAAAATTTATTGGTGTTGTGCTGCATACCGGCAATTTTATCGGATCTTTTGGAGATAATAGTTGGGCTGTGCCGATCGCTTGTTTGTATTAGGAACAGCACGCAATAAATTTTACAACTGGCATTCCAATATGACGGTCATCTTTCTAAAAAACACTTGGATCAAGCGGTGAATGCGTTTGAGAAAGTGGGCACCCCTCCGGTCTCACGAGACCGGAGAAGAATTCATTTTGTGTTGCACGCCCCGTTTTTTTAAAAAACATTCAAAATGAGTTTAGTGATGCTGGGTTGGAACGCCTACCTGAAATAAGCAAGTAGTGGTTCCCACTGGGCAAACGTACATATTCTGTATGCCGTGACCATAGGGTGCCCATCCCGTATCCTTCACCATTGTTATGCGCGTTGAGTTGGTCCCAAAAGTGCCTGCTGTGTTGCTCGCACCGGGACTACCATGAAGTGTATATTGACAACCACTTAAGTATCCACTTCCCCCAGCGTAACCGGTCCACATGCCGCTGTTCGCCAGAGGTCCTCCACCAGGATTTCCTCCGCCGAGAGTGCCATGCGTAACTACGCCACCAGGGGGATAACTACTTGGGGTTACGGGCCTAAATTTAAGTATTTTTGGTATAGAAGACGAGGAACAAACTACGCTAGATGGCTTAGTAAGATTCCCTTTGCATGTGACCGTTAAAGGACATGTAAATGTTGAAGCAGCATTTACCAATGAACTCGTCAAGAGTGTTGCTGTTGAGAGAGACAGAGTTACAATACTCACAGTTTTATACATATTTTTCTCCTATTTTATAGTGGGTTTCGGAAGATCTTCTGAAAACGCTATGATTGCACATTATACAATCAATTCACAATAATCACGTTTATGGCTCGAAATTGTGAGTGTTACAAGAGTTCCGACAGTCGACGAATTTTTAATAAAAAACAATATATACATTTCTTGACTTTTCACAAAAACAACCTATAGAATTGTTGTTATACATACGTTTTATGTGACCACCATGAATAGAAACGCCTTAAATTACCTTAAAAATTGGTTGAGCGATGATGCGAGGCGTTTGCCCATCGTTTTGCGTGGAGCGCGCCAGGTTGGTAAGACGTGGTTGGTGCGGCAATTGGCAAAAGAAACGGGTCTCCAATTGATTGAATTTAATTTTGAGCGCGAGCCATTTCACAAGGAATTATTTGCTAGCAATGATCCCAAGAAAATAGTGTTAAATATCGAATCTGCACTGAATCGTTCGATTGATATTAATCATTCCCTGTTATTTTTAGACGAAATTCAAGCGGTGCCGGAATTATTGGCAAAGCTGCGTTGGTTTGCAGAAGACATGCCTGAATTGCCGGTTATCACAGCAGGATCCTTGCTTGAGTTTGTGCTGGATGATCACACGTTCAGTATGCCGGTCGGGCGAATTAGTTATGTGCATCTTGAACCGTTATCATTTGAAGAATTTTTAATGGCGAGTAAACGAGAAAAATTACTCGATTATGTGCATCAATACACGATAAATCAAGACGCCATACCATTACCTATTCACACGCAACTTTTATCATTGTTTAAAGAATACGTGATGATCGGTGGATTGCCCGCAGCGGTGGCAAGCTGGACAACCCATCAATCGCTCGAGAAAGTGCAACTGGTTCATCATGATTTGTTAGCGACTTATCGAGATGATTTTTCAAAATATGCGCGAAAAATCCCGATTGAACGTCTTGATGAAATTATTTATGTTGCCCCAAAATTACTGGGGAAAAAATTTGTCTATCGTCAGGTCAATCAGGAAGTTCAAACGCCAACGATTAAAAAAGCCCTAGATTTACTGTGTAAAGCACGTGTTTGTCATCGGGTGTATGCCACGCATGCTAATGGAATACCCATGGCTGCTGAAATAAAAGAAAAAACATGTAAAGTGATTTTGTTAGATACAGGATTAGTGTCTGCTGCATTAGATTTATCGTTGCATCAATTAAATCAATTGCCTGATATTAATTTAGTGAACCAGGGTGCTATTTCGGAGCAAATGGTTGGGCAATTGTTGCGATGCGTTCGGCCGTTGTACGTGCAGCCACATTTGTATTATTGGACGCGCGAAGAATCCAATGCATCATCAGAAATTGATTATTTGATTCAGCATCACACACACCTTGTGCCGATTGAAGTAAAATCAGGTACAACGGGTACATTAAAATCACTGCATTATTTTATGGCGGAAAAAAAGCTACCGATTGCAGTGCGTATTTGTTCTGATTTACCGAGTATTACGCAAGTGAATATGAAAACCAATACAGGGAAAACAGCGCAATATACTTTACTTTCTATCCCATTTTATTTTACTGAGCAGATACATCGATTGCTGGCGATGATATGATTAACGAATGAGGTGCCGCATGCGTTTATCCCCAAAAACCCGACAAGCGATCGTCGAATTATTTCAACAGTATTTTCCAAAAGGGAAATTATATTTATTTGGTTCGCGAGCGGATCCAAATGCGCGTGGGGGCGATATTGATTTATTGTGTGAAATGGAGGGTGACTCCAAAGAATTAATTAACAAAAGATCCGCATTTTTAATTGCGTTAGAAAAAAGAATTGGTGAACAGAAAATAGATTTTGTGCTGTATCAACCGAGTGAAAATCCCGATTTAAAAATTGCACAAATTGCCAAAAAAACAGGGGTGAGAATTGATATGAATGATGATATTGAGCTGAGCATGGAAACGGCTGACCGCCACAATAAGCGTTTAACGTGGGCGATAAAAAAAATGGCAAATATTATGCCGCTAACAGCAGATCGATTTGAAAAATTAACGGATGATGAGCTGGCTTTTTTTGACGTGTTTTCGACACGTTTTTCAAAATTGCAAAATATATTGGGAACAAAAGTATTGCCTGCTATTTTAGAAGTAACACAAGAACCCGGGGAATACCCTACTTTTATCGACAAATTAAATCGACTAGAAAAAATGGGTGCGATTCCTTCTGCGGATGAATGGACTGAATTTCGCGAGATTCGTAATCAATTTACACATGATTATCCTGATGACCCACAATTAAATGCAAACTTGCTGAATAATGCTTATACTCAAGGAAAAAAACTACAAAGCACATTCGCGTATATCAAAAAATATATTCAGAAAAATATTAAGAAAGCGTGAGTGTGAGTTATCAGTTATCAGTTATCAGTGATCAGTGTCAGAGGCACGATTTAATATTTTACTGATAACAGATAACAGATAACAGATACCTTACCAGTGAAACGAGCAAATGATGAAAGTATTATCGAAATTAAAAAAAGAAAAAGGCCTTTGGCTTACTGACGCGCAAATGCCTATTTGTGGAAATCGTGACGTATTAATTAAAATCAAAAAAACGGGTGTATGCGGCACCGATTTGCATATTTATAACTGGGATGAGTGGGCGCAAAAAACAATTCCGGTGCCGATGACGATTGGCCATGAATTTATGGGTGACATTGTTGAAGTGGGTAAAGACGTTAAACAATTTTCAGTCGGTGATCGTGTTTCCGGCGAAGGACATATTACCTGCGGGCATTGTCGTAATTGCCGCGCCGGTGAAAAACATTTATGTCGTAATACAAAAGGTACTGGCTGCGAAATTCCTGGTGCATTTGCCGAATATTTTGCGATGCCCGCAGAAAATATTATTAAATTACCCGATGACATTTCTGATTCCGTTGCTGCCATTTTAGATCCTTACGGCAATGCGGTTCACACAACCCTTAAATTTGATTTGGTTGGCGAAGATGTATTAATTACGGGTGCAGGCCCCATTGGTTTAATGGCGGTAACAATAGCGAAAAAAGTGGGTGCGCGACATGTCGTGATTACCGATATCAACCCTCATCGTTTAAAACTCGCTGAAAAAATGGGTGCAACGATGGCGGTTGATTCTTCGAAAACAAATTTACGCGATGTGATGAGCGAATTACAAATGACCGAAGGTTTTGACGTGTGTTTAGAAATGTCAGGAAATGAACGCGCATTTCAAAGTATATTAGAGGTGATTAATCACGGTGGACGTATTGCGATGTTAGGCATTCCGCCAAAACCTTTTGCGATTGATTGGAGTCAAGTGATTTTTAAAAGCTTAACCATCGCAGGCATTTATGGTCGTCGCCTGTTTGAAACGTGGTACAAAGGAATTGCGTTATTACAAGGTGGTGTCGATGTTTCATCGGTCATTACAGCGGAATATCATTACACAGATTTTGAAAAAGCGTTTTCAGATATGATTTCTGGAAATGCTGGAAAAATTATTTTGCGCTGGGAATAAAGTAGCGCAAGATGCACCCGCGGGCATAAATTTGTAAAGACGCGGTCAATTGCGCTTTAGGAACGCGATAGTTTTGGTTTTTCCGGCAGCTCTGGAACGGGCGTTGGAACTGGTCTTGGTTTTCTTGCCCGTAAAGAAATTGCAAAAACCCCAACATGTTTAGCGGCTGCAATAGAAGTGTGGTTGTTTGGATCAGGTCTGTTTGGGTTAAATCTTTGTAAATTTTCTGCGGTTGCTTTTATTGCTGCATTTTCTGCTGCATCAATTGCTTGTAAGTTGCCATCAAATAAGCGAATAACCTTTGGGTTTAATGCGAGTGCTGAAGCAGGGTTCGATGCAGATGTTTTATTTGCATGTCTTGGCTGGAAGAAAGTCACTGCCATATCAACCTCATGAATTCATATTACTCAATATTGTCAGCTTATACCTCGTACATTAACAGAATATTAAATCACCCGTTAAATCAAACACAAAAATTTACTCACGCTGACACTGATCACTCACACTGATCACTGCTCTAATCCCTGAAATTCGTAAACTGTATCGGCAATCCAAAATTGCCGCTTTTTAGCATCGTAATCGCTTCTTGCAAATCATCCCGTTTTTTCCCAGTAACACGCACTTGTTCGCCTTGAATCGAACCTTGCACTTTCAATTTGCTGTCTTTAATAAATTTCACGATTTTTTTCGCCGTTTCTTGCTCAATACCTTTTTTCATTTTAATTTCTTGTATTGCAGATTTAAGCTGAATAATAGGCTCTTTTGCATCAAGATGTCGCAGATCAATGCCGCGTTTCGTTAATTTCGTATTTAACACATCACGCATTTGTTTTAATTGAAAATCACTTTCTGTCATCATTTTAATCATTTCTTTTTCATACACATATTTGCTATTCGTGCCTTTGAAATCAAAACGAGTCGACACTTCACGATTCGCTTGGTCGATCGCATTGGTTAATTCATGTTCATTTAATTCGGAAACGATATCGAAAGTTGGCATACAAGTAATACTCCCTGTTTGTTGAATGAGGAAATGATATCAGAGTGTGAGTGTGAGTGTGAGTGTGAGTGTGAGTGTGAGTTACGTTGCTCTAATTGCTTGAATTTATTCATGCTCACATTCTTATTCCCACTTTTAGAACAAAAACTGTACACTTGGATAAAAAAAGTGGTATTATGTGGGAAATTGTGGGATAAAAGGGTTTATTGAACGGAAAGGGTGAAACGGATGTTTCGGGGATTGTCGGCAGGACAAATCGATTCCAAAGGACGGATTACCATCCCGGCGAACTATCGCACCATGATGGTCGAAGAAGCCAGCGGTTCTTTGGTTGTGACGATCGATCCAGAATCTCATTGTTTACTGCTTTATCCATTCCCAGCATGGCAAGCCATCGAAGAAAAATTAGAAGCATTACCGAGCTTTCAGCCGGCAGCGCGTCGTATTCAACGCTTGTTGATGGGGCATGCGACTGAACTTGAATTAGATCGTCAAGGCCGCATTTTATTACCTGAATTACTGCGTGATTACGCAAATCTTGATAAAACTGTGATTTTGGTTGGACAAGGCAAAAAGATTGAAATTTGGAATGAGCCAGCATGGGAAGATGCAAGAGCAACCTGGTTGGCAGAAAGTGTCGGTGAAAATCACAGCGTGCCAATGGAGTTGGCGATGTTGACGTTGTGATGAAATATCAGTGATCAGTGTGAGTGTGAGAAAGTTACGGAAAAAGAATTAAAAATATGTCTTCTCACACCCACACTCACACTACAGTGTTGTTAGCGGAAACGATTGCAAATCTTGCAATCAAGGAAAGTGGCATCTATATCGATGCCACGTTTGGTCGAGGGGGGCACAGTCAGGCCATATTGGAAAGATTAGGGCCGCAAGGTCGGTTGATGGCAATTGATGTCGATTCAGAGGCGATAGCAGTTGCAAAAAAGGCACCTTTTCTTTCCGATACGCGTTTTGAGATTGAGCAAGCTTCATTTTCACAATTGGAAGCATTGATTTCAAAACGTGGCTGGCTTGGCAAAATCGATGGGGTGTTGCTCGACTTAGGCGTTTCGTCGCCACAATTAGATGACCCGCTTCGCGGGTTTAGTTTTTTGCGTGAGGGTCCGCTGGATATGCGGATGAACCCTGAACAAGGTATCGATGCGATGACATGGATTAATCAAGCAGCTGCATCTGAGATTGCAGATGTTTTATTTCAATACGGCGAAGAACGTTTTTCGCGTCGTATTGCACGCGCGATTGTATCGAGTCGTGAAGTGACTCGCATTGAAACAACCACACAATTAGCAAAAATAATCGAAAAAGCGAATCCTAAAAAAGAAAAACACAAACATCCCGCAACACGTTCTTTTCAAGCGATTCGCATTTATATTAATCAAGAATTAACGGCATTAAATGACTGTTTACCGCAAATGGTAAATGTATTAAAAACCGGCGGTCGTTTATGCGTCATCAGCTTTCATTCATTAGAAGATCGCATGGTAAAACAATTTATTCAGTATGAATCGAGCAATGATATTTTTCCCGCGCATTTACCGATAACCGAAGCGCAATTAAAACAAATGCAACACGCACGATTAAAAAAAATAGGGAAATCGATTAAACCATCGGATGAAGAAATACAGCAAAACCCGAGAGCGAGAAGTGCGAGGTTGAGGGTGGCTGAAAGGGTGTGGAGTAAAAAATGACACGAGCAATTCACGGTTTTAGCTGGGCGTTACGCCGACGCGACACCACAGAAAAAGTTTCATTGAAAAGTCAAATAATGGTTGGCTTATTGGTCATTTTATTATTATCATCTGCTTTTTCTGTGATTTATTTAAAAGATTTATCGCGTCGCCTGTTTATTCATTATCAAAAATTAGAACGTGTGCAACAACGCGATGAAGTCGAGTGGAGCAAATTATTACTCGAAGAAGGCGCGTGGTCGACGCAAGCGCGCGTTCAAAATATTGCGAGCACAAAATTAAATATGATTGTGCCGGCGATGAAGAATGTGGTGATGATTGAGAATTAGTGTGAGAGTGAGTGTGAGTGTGAGAATCAGAGGTACCGTCAATATTTATATTTTCTCACACTCACACCAAATTTAAAGTAGCTATAAACCATGAATCACAAATACATCTGGAGAATATATCTCGTCTCTCTACTACTGATTATCGTTTTATCCGGCCTACTCTGGCGCTTAGTCGAATTAAATATTATTGATCGAAATTTTTTATTACAACAAAGTGACGAACGCATTATGCGTGTCGTTAATTTACCTGCGCATCGCGGCATGATTACTGATCGATTAGGAACGGTGTTAGCGATGAGCACACCCGTTTATTCCGCCTGGATTAATCCCAAATATTTTCATGCGGATTATTCACAATTAATTAAACTTTCTCACGATTTAGATTTATCTGTTTCGACCATCCAATCACATGATATTCGTGGAAAAGAATTTGTGTATTTAAGACGGCAAAATCCGCCGGATGTGATGCAACACGTTAAAGCATTAAAAATTCCGGGTGTGTATTTTCAGCCTGAATACCAGCGTTTTTATCCAGAAGGTGAAGTCACATCACACGTATTGGGAATGACAAATATTGATGATCAAGGTCAAGAAGGACTGGAATTAGCCTATAACAATTGGTTGAGCGGAACACCGGGTAAAAAAGAAGTATTGAAAGATCGATTGGGTAATGTGATTGAGGACGTGGCACTCTTAAAAAAACCGCAACAAGGACACGATTTAGTGCTGAGTATTGATCATCGCATTCAATATATTGCGTATCGCGCGTTGAAAGAACAAGTCGAAAAATTAAATGCAAAAGCAGGTTCTATTGTTGTATTAAATCCAAAAACAGGTGAAGTATTAGCGATGGCGAATATGCCATCGTACAATCCGAATGATCATTTTGCGGAAAAACAAGGTGATTTTCGCAATCGTGCGGTGACGGATTCATATGAACCGGGTTCAACGATGAAACCGTTTACCATTACATTAGCATTAGAAAGCGGAAAATATACACCGAAAACATTAGTCGATACGAATCCCGGTTACATGATGGTTGGCGGCTATGAAATTAAAGATGATTTTGTCGATAATGGAATCATTGATTTGCGAAAAATTTTAGAAGTGTCGAGCAACGTCGGCGCTGCAAAAATTTTATTATCGCTTCCGCCACACCCTTTTTATGCATTGTTGAGACAAGTGGGTTTTGGTCGACGCACAGCGAGTGGTTTTCCCGGTGAATCGCGTGGTCAGTTGGTGGAGCATTCTGTGTGGTACAAAAGTGATGTTGCGACATTGGCGTATGGTTATGGTATTGCAGTCACCACATTACAATTAGCGCACGCGTATTCTATTTTGGCAGATAACGGCATTTCACATCCGGTGACTTTTTTAAAATTAGATTCTGCCCCTGCGGGAAAACAAGTGATTCCGAAAAAAATAGCAGACGAAGTGGTTAAAATGTTGGAATCGGTTATTTATGGCAAAAATCCCGGTGCAACGGGTGGTCTTGCTAAAGTACCTGGATATCTTGTTTCTGGAAAAACAGGCACAGCGTATATTGCCGGTCCTGGTGGTTATAACAAGAAAAAATACGTTGGTGATTTTGTGGGAATGGCGCCAGCCACCGATCCTCAATTGGTCATCGCCGTTCAGATTCGTGATCCGCGAGATTCAAAAGGCATTCATTTTGGTGGGCAAACCGCAGCGCCCGTATTTGCCAAAGTCATGGCCGCATCACTTCGCATCCTCAGCATTCCGCCGGATAATTTATCATCCAGTATGTCATAAAGACGTTTTCTTTGAGACGACACTTTTGCCTTTTTCGCTAAAGCTGCTATCCTCATTCGTTGTTTCAAAATTGATGAGCATCAAAACATGTCCATTAAGAACATCTCCATGCGCGGCGTGCGCACACACAATTTGAAAAATGTGAATGTCGATATTCCGCGCGATCAATTGGTCGTGATTACAGGATTGTCCGGTTCTGGAAAATCATCACTCGCATTCGACACGTTATACGCCGAAGGACAAAGACGTTACGTCGAATCGTTATCTTCTTACGCACGACAATTTTTATCCGTAATGGACAAACCCGAAGTTGACACGATTGAAGGATTATCACCGGCGATTTCTATCGAACAAAAATCCGCATCACATAATCCGCGCTCAACCGTCGGTACGATTACCGAAATTTACGATTATTTACGATTATTATATGCGCGTGTCGGATCACCTTGTTGCCCAGAACATCATCATGAATTAAGCGCGCAAACCGTTTCGCATATGGTCGACACGGTTTTAGCATTACCAGAAAATACGGCAGTGATGTTGTTATCACCCATTGTGCGCGAACGCAAAGGCGAATTCGTTGACTTATTCAAAGAATTAAAACAACAAGGTTTTGTGCGCGCGCGCATCGATGGTGATATAAAAGATTTAGATGAGGTTGATAAATTAGATTTACGAAAAAAACATACCATAGAAGTGGTTGTCGATCGCATTAAAGTTCGCAAAGATATTCAGCAGCGATTAGCAGAATCTTTTGAAACCGCGCTACGTTTATCAAATGGGTTAGCTTCGATCGATACGATTGCGCACACTCACACCCCCACTCTTTTCTCTTCCCAATTCGCCTGCCCGCAATGCGGCTACAGCTTAAAAGAACTCGAACCCCGAATATTTTCATTTAACAGCCCCGTCGGCGCTTGCGAAACGTGTGATGGATTAGGTGTTGAGCAATCATTTGATGCAGGAAAAATAGTACAAAATGCAACATTATCATTATCACAAGGTGCGATTAACGGATGGGATCGCCGCAATTATCACTATTACCAAATGTTAATGACATTGTCTGAACATTTTCATTTTGATTTAGAAAAACCTTTCGAACAATTACCGAAAAAAATTCAGCAGATCATTTTATATGGCAGTGACGAAGAAGTCGCATTTTCATTTGTGACACACAAAGGCACAAAGGTGGAACGTACCCATGCCTTCGAAGGTATTTTACCGAATTTACAACGTCGTTATAAAGAAAGTGAATCACAAGCCGTGCGCGATGAATTATCGAAATTTCTCACACAAAAACCTTGTACTGCCTGTAAAGGCACTCGCTTATCATCACAAGCGCGCAATGTTTTTATTGACAATAAATCATTGCCAGAAATTACTGCGTTATCCATCACACAAGCGCACCAATTTTTTTCCACCTTAAATTTATCCGGCAATAAAAAAGAAATTGCGGATAAAATTTTAAAAGAAGTTAATGCACGTTTGGGATTTTTATTAGATGTGGGATTAAATTATTTAACCTTACATCGCAGTGCAGAAACATTATCAGGGGGCGAAGCGCAACGTATTCGATTAGCCAGTCAAATCGGATCAGGATTGGTTGGCGTGATGTATATTTTAGATGAACCCTCGATTGGTTTGCATCAACGCGATAATGCACGATTATTAAAAACACTCACGCATTTAAGAGATTTAGGCAATACGGTGATTGTCGTTGAACATGATGAAGAAGCGATTTTACATGCTGATTATGTGATTGATGTGGGACCTGGCGCTGGAAAACATGGCGGTGAAATTATAGCCCGTGGCACGCCGGATGATATTAAAAAAACGCCTCACTCTATTACAGGACAATATTTATCCGGTACACAAAGCATTAAAATCCCTAAAAAACGCATAGAAAATACGTGTCGCGATCAACTTAAAATTATTGGCGCGCGTTGTAATAATTTAAAAAATGTGTCTGTTGATATTCCCTTGGGATTATTCACGTGTGTGACCGGCGTTTCGGGTTCTGGAAAATCAAGCTTAATTAACGATACTTTATTTCCCATGGCGGCGCACACATTAAATAAAGCCGGATTAAATTTTGTCGGAGATCATGATGAGATCATGGGATTAGAAAAATGCGACAAAGTCGTCGACATCGATCAAAGCCCCATAGGTCGCACGCCGCGTTCAAATCCAGCTACGTATACCGGCATTTTTACACCGATCAGAGAATTATTTGCAGCCACTCAAGAATCGCGTTCGCGCGGATATTCACCCGGCAGATTTAGTTTCAATGTTTCTGGGGGGCGATGCGAAGCGTGCGAAGGCGATGGCGTGATTAAAGTGGAAATGCATTTTCTGGCAGACGTGTATGTGATTTGTGATGACTGTTTGGGTAAAAGATATAATCGCGAAACGCTCGATATTAGATATAAAGGCAAAAATATTTACGAAGTATTACAAATGACGATTGAAGAAGCCAATGAATTTTTTCAACCGGTGCCGATTATTTATCGTAAATTACAGACTTTAATCGACGTAGGATTATCTTACATTGCACTGGGACAAAGTGCGACAACCTTATCAGGCGGTGAAGCGCAGCGCATCAAATTAGCGAAAGAATTATCACGTCGCGATACGGGAAATACATTATATATTTTAGATGAACCGACAACCGGTTTGCATTTTCATGACGTCGCGCAATTATTAACGGTATTAATGCGTTTACGTGATCATGGTAATACGATTATTGTGATTGAACATAATCTTGATGTGATTAAAGTGGCTGATTGGATTATTGATATTGGACCTGAAGGCGGCGATGGTGGCGGAGAAATTATTGCAACCGGAACCCCTGAAAATATAGCGAAAAATGCAAAATCACACACAGGATTTTTTCTGAAAAATATGTTGGCTTAACGATATTATTGCTTCGGTTTTTTTTCACAACCGCAATCATCCCATTCTTCATTCAATGGCTTTGATGGCGTATAAAAAAAATATTTAACACCATCGATGGTTTTTGTGCCGGCATAACAAACACCGTTTAAAGTCAGTTGTGCAGCGGTCATAATTAAAAACGTAGCCGCAGAAGTCGCAACAGAAGTTCCAATGCCCAGCAACAGCTGTGTCGGAACTAAAACAGCATTAACTCCCGCTTGTAACGCCTTTCCAACAACGTGTCCAACAACGGCTTGAGCGAAAGCGTTTGGCATATTGGTAAGCATAATAGTAACCTCCTGTTACTTCCTTTTGATTATTTTAACGTGATTCATCTCTTTAAAAAAGGAATTTCAATCCTGGATGTATTGAGCGCTGGTGATATAGTTTAGAAGTGCTTGCGTTAGCAAGTACGAAAGGGAATATTCAGATAGTCGCTTCTGCTTTCGCATTCGCTGACGCGAAAGCTTCTAAGCTATATCACCAGGACTTCAGCGCGTCGAGTGTGAGGCGCTGCAATCACTGTGTAGGACTTCAACGCATCAAGTGTGAGGCACTGCAATCACTGTATAAGAGTCACTCTCAGCAGTAAACTAAAACATAAAACCAAAGAATAAAGCATCCAAAATCGGCGTTTCTATCTACGGAGTGATCTGTTACAGCGGATGTAAATATTCGTTAGACGATATTTACTTCTGTCATGAGATCAATTCCAAATTTTTCTGTCACGGACTTTTGAATTAACTCGCTTAATTTTTTAATTTCATCACCGGTACCGTTTCCATAATTAACCAACACCAGCGCTTGATGCTCATGCACACCCACATTGCCCCATCGCCTGCCTTTAAAGCCACATTGTTCAATTAGCCACGCCGCTGAAATTTTAACCCGGGAAGAATTCTTCAGTAGCTCGCCCGGCAGGGCGAGCGCTTTAAAATAAATTATTCCCGGATATTTTTTCTGTAACTCCAAAAATATTTTCTCATCAACTATTGGATTTTTAAAAAAACTACCCGCATTCGGCATTTTTTTTGGATCTGGTAATTTTTCTTGTCTGATGTGAATGACGGCATCACTGATTGCTTTAATGGATAATTCGCGACCGTTTAATTTTTCTTTAATCGCGCCATAATCTACGTGAAAAATAGGCTTTTTATTCAATCGTAAAACCACCTGCGTAATCATATATTTATTTTTCAGTTTATTTTTAAAAATACTATCGCGATAACCAAATTCGCATTCGGCATTGTTAAAAATACGCGCTTGATGATCATGTAATCCAATTGCGTGCACTTCAGATAAAGTCTCTTTTAATTCGACACCATAAGCGCCAATATTTTGAATCGGTGCTGCACCGACCGTGCCTGGAATTAACGATAAATTTTCAATGCCTGCATAACCATGATCAATGCAATACAAAACCAACTGATGCCAATTTTCACCCGCACCCATTTTTAAATAAATATGATCATCATCTTCGTTTATTTTTTCAATGCCAACAATCTGATTATGAATGACAAGGCCATCAAAGTTTCGGGTGAATAAAATATTGCTACCACCGCCGAGAATAAAACACGGTATTGTCTTCCACTGTTGATCGGATAGAATGGCTTGCAGTGAAGCAACAGAATCAATAGTTGTAAAGTAACGAGCGGTAACGTCGATACCAAAAGTATTGTACGGTTTTAGTGACACATATTGCTTCATGGTATTGAGTATATTTTGGTAAAAAACAAGTTTACCAAAATTTGACAAAAATTGATCCTGTATTATAATAGTATGAAATCAATACGGTAATACAGGTATTACATTATGGCGATCTCAACCTTGACGAGTAAATATCAAGCAACTATCCCTTCCGACGTTAGAAAACAGTTGGATTTGCATGCGGGTGATAAAATAGGATTTGAATTTATGAAAGACAAAATCTACATCGTAAAAATTCAGCCTTTTGATTTGGCTTATCATCAAGCGCTAGAGTCAACGTTATCAGAGTGGAATTCTGTGGAAGATGACGAGGCATTCCATGATTTATGAACCTTTTAATATTGTTGCTGTTCCATTTCCTTTTACGGATAAAGCGAAAAGTAAAAAACGGCCAGCCGTTATTATTAGCACTGAGAAATTCCAAAAAGAAACAGGTCATGCTTCTATGCTGATGATCACGTCAGCGAAACACAGTAAATGGTTCGGTGATTTTTTGGTAACTGATTTAGAAAAAACAGGTTTGTCGCAACCAATTATTATTCGCCAGAAAATTTTCACGATAGATTTGCGATTGGTAGAAAAAGCGATTGGTCAATTATCAAAAAAGGACACCAATGAGATCAAATCATTGTTGCAAAAATGTTTGAGTACGAATGCGTGATGCCCATACCTAAAAACGACCGCTTAATAAAAGCATTATTACATCAACCCATCGATCGCACGCCCCTCTGGTTCATGCGTCAAGCGGGACGTTATTTGCCGGAATATCGCGCGTTGCGGGCAAAAACAAAAGATTTTTTTACGTTTTGTCAAACGCCAGAATTAGCTTGCGAAGCGACACTTCAACCCATAAAAAGATTTCCCCTCGACGCCGCGATTATTTTTAGTGATATTTTAACCGTACCACTGGCAATGGGTTGTGAGATTACATTGGATGAAGGACGCGGACCCATTGCGCCCAATCCCATTCGCTCGCACAAAATGATCGATGCATTAAATACAACACATGCGCTCGAAAAATTAAATTATGTGATGCAAGCGATTCAGCTCGCCAAAAAAGAATTAAATAACAAAATTCCGTTAATCGGTTTTGCAGGCAGTCCCTGGACAGTGGCAACGTATATGGTTGAAGGGCGATCGAGCAAAACATTTGAAAAAATAAAATCAATGCTGTTTCGCGATCCGACAATCTTGCAGGCATTGTTAGAAAAAATCACCACGGTCACCATTGACTATCTGAATGCACAAATTCACGCAGGTGCTGATGTGATTATGTTATTTGACAGTTGGGGTGGTGTGTTGTCGCCTATTGATTATCAACAATTTTCGCTCAATTATATGAAAAAAATAGGCGAAAAAGTGATACGCGAATTTCAACACAAAAAAATCCCGTTAATTTTTTTTAGTAAAGGATGTGGATTATATTTAGAAAATATAGTGTCGAGTGGTTGTGATGCGATTGGATTGGATTGGACAATGGATTTACAAACCGCAAAAAAAATGGTTGGTGATCGCGTTGCGTTACAGGGCAATCTGGATCCCAGTATTTTGTTATCAACACCGAAAATTATTCAGCAACGTGCAAAACAAATTCTCGATGTATATCGTGGTGAAACGGGTTTTGTGTTTAATTTAGGGCATGGTATTTCAAAAGATACGCCAGTTGACAACGTAGCTGCGTTGGTTGAAGCTGTAATAAAATGCGACTAAACCACAACATTCCGAGCGGATTCAAAAAGTTCAGCTCTTAATTCGCATAAATAAATAGGAGTGGAATTGCTGTGATGACATTATACACTGCAACAATTACTTTAATTTTGGTGATGGATCCACTCGGCAATATCCCGTTATTTTTAACCATTTTAAAAAATTACGATTTTAAAACACAGCGACGCATTATTATTCGTGAAACGGTAATTGCTTTTCTGGTGTTATCTGTCTTTTTATTTTTTGGAAAATATATTATGCAGGGTTTGAAAATCACCACCTCTGCATTGAGTATTGCGGGCGCTATTATTTTATTTTTAATTGCGATTCGCATGATTTTTCCAGAAGATCAGAAAGAAACAAATGAACAGGAAGCAGAAGAACCGTTTATTGTGCCGTTGGCAGTGCCGTTAACCGCAGGTCCTTCTGCGATTGCCATCGTGATGTTATTTGTCACGCAAAATGCTTCACGCATGACATTATTATTTTCAGCGGTGACTATCGCCTCACTCATTTTTTTAGTGATTATGCTTTTATCCCGCTATTTAATGCGTTTATTGGGCAAACGTGGATTGATTGCATTGGAACGATTAATGGGAATGATTTTAACAACGATCGCCGTGCAAATGTTTTTAACGGGGATTTTTTCGTATATTCATTAGTGCTTCGAACAATTTCATCGCCAACTGTTCTGTTTTACAATCCACATCTAATACAGGATTAAACTCCACAATATCAGCACCGATTAATTGGGGATGTTCAGCAATTGCCGTAAATTCAGGTAAAAAATCAGCGGCGCGAATACCATCGGGTGCTGGTGTTCCAACGCCGGGCGCATCGATGGGATCAAATCCATCGAGATCAATACTAATACCAAAATAATTTGCATGACGCGTGACAATTGTTATCGATTCTTGAATGACTTTTTTTATTCCCAATTTTTTAATTTCATCACTATAAAAAATTTTCACACCCAATTTTTTTAATAAATCTGCTTCGCCTTTTTCAAAACTACGCACACCCATTAACACGACATTTTCAGGTTTTAATTTTGGTTTTGCAGATATCAGTTGCGTTAATTTTTTTTCGCCATGACCCAATAAAATTGCCAATGGCATTCCGTGACTATTTTTCGAAGGGGATGTTTTGAATGTATGCGAATCCATATGCGCATCGAACCAAATCAAACCCAGTGTGTCGACCGCATTGGCGGCACCGCTCCAAGCGCCAATCGCTGCTGTATGATCACCCCCTAACGTAATAAACAAACGATGATTTGAAATAGAGTGTTGGACTGACTGTGCCAATTGTTCTGACAACTTTATAACATCCGGTATAGCGGCTGCCTGTTGTCTACGGTGTTCAACTTGCAGAGGCGGTGAAAAACAGCATTGATCCGCAAACACACTTTTTTCAATGGCATTTTTCAGTACACTTGATCCTTTTTCGCAATCGAAATTCTGAGCGCCATTGCCGTAAGCGTATAAATTAACATCCATTGTTGTTTTCATAGACGATCCTGAATTATTATTAGTCATATTTTACCTCAATTTCGAGCTAAACTCATGCTCACACTCACGCGCACACTATGATAATATATGTCCATGAAAAAACGACTTATTCACTGGGCTCGAAAAAAATTCAGACGTCCAACAAAAAACGAAAAATCATCACACACTGTCATTTCACGCCCTGATCACACCATTTCGCGTGAAATGATTAGTCAAAATGCATTACGGGTCATGTATCGATTAAAAGATGCGGGATTCGCGGCGTATTTAGTCGGTGGTGGTGTGCGTGATATTTTATTGGGTCGCCAACCCAAAGATTTTGATGTGGCAACGGATGCGCATCCCGAACAAATTCGGGAATTATTTCGCAACAGTCGTATCATCGGTCGTCGCTTTCGTTTGGTACATGTTTTTTTTGGTAGCGAAATTATTGAAGTGTCAACCTTTCGTGCCAATGCGGTTGAAACAACCCGTCAACAAACACAAATACATGCAGAAACCGGCATGCTCTATCGCGATAATACCTATGGCACAGTGGAAGAAGATGCTTGGCGTCGTGATTTTACAGTCAATGCGTTGTATTACAATATCGCTGATTTCAGCGTGGTTGATTATACAAGTGGCATGGATGATTTAAAAAATAAATTAATTCACATTATTGGCGATCCCGTCCAGCGTTATCATGAAGATCCGGTACGCATGCTGCGCGCCATTCGCTTTGCAGCCAAGTTAAATTTTAATATAGAAACAAAAACAGAAACCGCTTTGAAATCATTAACGCATTTGTTACAACATGTGCCCACGTCGCGTTTATACGACGAATGTTTAAAATTATTTTTTGAAGGCAATGCATGGGTGACGTATCAAAAATTAGTGCATTATCACTATATGCATGCATTATTTCCACAAACCATGTATGCCCTACATGCGCATCAAAATAAAGTGTACGAAACATTAATTCATTTGGCGATGAGTGCAACAGATGCACGACTAAAAGCAGAAGAAAGTGTTAACCCCGCTTTTTTATTCGCTATTTTATTATGGCCAGCATTGCAAGAACAATTAATGAAAATGAAAAATAAAAAAGTAAAATTTTATATGCGTTTGCATCAAATGATCAGCGACATTATTCATTTACAAGTCGAAGCGATGATGATTCCAAAACGTCTTCAATTTGCGATGCAAGCGATTTGGATTTTGCAATTTCAACTCGAAAGACGCAGACCCAATCGCATTTTAAATATTTTTCAGCATCGCTATTTTCGCGCTGCATTTGATTTTATGGGATTGCGCGTGCAAGCCGGAGAAATGACGGCGGAACATTATGAATGGTGGAAACAGTTTCAATTGATGGATAGTGAAAAACAAGCTGCAATGATTGAAGCGTTGAAAGTGTGAGTGTGAGTGTGAGTGTGAGTGAAATCGCGTATATCGCCTTAGGAAGTAACTTACGCAATCCCAGAAAACAAGTGCAACAAGCCGTTCAACAGATTAATGTGATTTCAAAAACCAAGGTCATTGCTGAATCCAGTTTATATCAAACAGCACCACTTGGCCCACAAGATCAACCCGATTATATTAATCAAGTCATCGCCGTTGAGACTGCATTAACCGCGCATGAATTGTTGCGCGAATTATTATTCATTGAGAATAAAATGGGGCGTGTACGAACCGTCAAGTGGGGTGCCCGCATTATTGACTGCGATATTATTTTATTTGGCGATGAAAATATCTGTACGGATGATTTAATAATTCCGCATCCAGAAATGACGAAACGGTCTTTTGTGTTAGAGCCATTAGCTGAAATTGCACCGCATTTAGTGTTACCATCAGGAAAGCTGATACAAACAGTATTGCGAGATTTATCATGAATCGAGTTGCGATATATCCTGGCACATTTGATCCCATTACCAAAGGTCATGTCGATATTATTCAACGTGCTTCGGAATTATTTGACGAAGTGATTGTCGGTGTTGCAGACAGCACGCGAAAAAACCCTTTATTTCCAGCGGAAAAACGCGTGCAGTGGTGTATTGACAGTGTTGCCGCATTTCAAAATGTTCAGGTTTTTTTATTAGACGGCATGTTGGTCGATTTTGCAAAATCGCATCATGCAGAATATGTGGTTCGCGGATTTCGCACCAGCGAAGATGTGAGTTATGAATTATCGCTGGCCAGCATGAACCGACAATTATCCGATGAAAAATGCGAAACCATTTTTTTACCCGCGCGTGATATTTATATGCATATTTCAGCCACCATGGTGCGTGAAATTATTGGATTAAAAGGCGATGTATCTGCTTTTGTGCCTGAAAATGTGGCACTTGAGATTAAAGATGGCACGTAACAGATCAAGCCTCGTTGTCTGATTTGGTAAAACGTCGAGTTTGAGATGATTTTTTGTGATTAAATTGAGTTGAAAGCGCAGGTGTACTTGATCGTACATCGAGCATTTCAACGAAATTTATACCCTCAAGGGTACAGGTCACAAAAAAGCATCCAAAATCGGCGTTTCTATCTACGGAGTGATCTGTTGCGATGGCACTTAAAATTACCGAAGAATGCATCAATTGTGATGTGTGCGAACCCGAATGTCCCAATGATGCCATTTATCAAGGCGAAACGATTTACGAAATTGATCCCAACAAATGCACAGAATGCGTCGGTCATTTTGATGAGCCGCAATGTCGACAAGTGTGTCCTGTCGATTGCATTCCGTTAGCGTTTTATGAATCCAAAGAAACATTAATGCAAAAATTTCATAAGCTCGTTCGAAAGGGTGGGCGGTAATATGCGCTAGTGATATAGTTTAGAAGTGCTTGCGTTAGCAAGTACGAAAGAAAATATTAGGGGGGGGTTGCTTTCGCATTCGCTGACGCGAAAGCTTCTAAGCTATATCACCAGCGCTCAGCAACACACTTCAATCTCTTCACAAATGCGTTAATTATTTCGCAATTTTCTTTTGTTTGAAGATGACACGCATTCCTGGTCTGCCTGTTTTTTCATTCCAAGCACGGGGATCGTATTTCATTAATTCTAATTTTTCTTCAGCGCGCTTGTTGACGGTCAATGTTTTGTAATAACCAGTCGATTTGCCGCTTTTGCTTTTGCCCGTTGAACGTAATTGTACTTTTTCACGTGAACCTGCTTTTGCCATACCCCACCTCTAAATTATTTTTTCAACTTCTCAAGTACCGCTTCAATACCAATTTTATCAATGGTACGCAGACCTTTTGCTGAGACATTCAACGTAACGAAACGATTTTCACTTGAAACCCAAATACGACGCTTGTGTAAATTAGGCAAAAAACGGCGTTTTGATTTATTATTCGCGTGTGACACTTTGTGGCCGACTTGCGGACTTCTTTGGGTAACTTGGCAAACCTTAGACATGTTCATTGCTCCTCATTTGAAATGCGAATTAAGAGCTGAATTTTTTGTATCCGCTCGGAATGTTGTGGTTAGGATGGTTTTCGGAGAGACGCCGTGAATACATCCGTGTAGGCTTGCTTGGTGTGGCGTCCATGCCACACACACTCCCCTCAAACCATCCGTAACCCCAACATTCACTCGCTACTGATAGTTCGGCTCTTAATTCGCATTGAAGTGGCAATTTATAACAGAAAGAGTTTGGTGATTCAAGCGGAATAGTGTGAGTGTTTCTGACGCACTTGGCATCACCGCCCAAACCCGCTACTCTAATCGGCAAAATTCAAAAGGAGTGATTGCATATGATCCACGACATCCAATTAAAAATTCTAGATGAACGTTTGGGAAATACCGTACCATTACCAGAATACGCAACGCCCGGTTCTGCCGGATTAGATTTGCGTGCCTGTTTGGACGAACCTAAAACTATCCATCCTGGCGAAACTGTATTGATTAATACAGGATTGGCTATTCATATTGATAACCCTGCGTTGGCTGCAACGATTTTGCCGCGGTCGGGTTTGGGTCATAAACATGGTATTGTGCTCGGCAATTTGATCGGTCTGATTGATTCTGATTATCAAGGACCATTGATGGTTTCCTGCTGGAATCGTGGGTCACAAGCTTATACTATTCAACCGGGTGAACGTATTGCGCAATTGGTTATTGTGCCTGTTTTAAAAGCGCGTTTTCAGGTTGTTGAAGAGTTTTGTGCGAGTCAGCGAGGTGAGGGTGGGTTTGGGAGTTCGGGGACAGTGTGAGGTATCAGTGATCAGTTATCAGTGTGAACGTCAGAGGTAAAATTTAAAATTTATATTTTCTCGCACCCAAAATAAATCAATGGAAATACTAGCCATGACGACTTACACAATCCCCAAAGAACTTCCCACCGCCATCTTCCGCACCTACGACATCCGCGGTGAAGTTTCTGAAAAAAGTTTAAATGAAAATGTCGCTTATGCGATCGGATTAGCGATTGGTACTGAAGCATTACAAGTCAATCAATCTGAAATCGCTGTTGCTTGTGACGCGCGGTTAACGGGCGAATCATTAAAAAAAGCCTTAAAAATAGGCATTATGGAAACTGGTTGTAATGTCATCGATATCGGTGTGGGTCCAACACCACTGATGTATTTCGCAACACATTATTTGCCGACAAAAACCGGCGTGATGGTGACTGCCAGTCACAATCCCGCTAACCATAATGGATTTAAAATTGTATTAAATGGAAAAACCTTATCCGAAAAAGCGATTCAGGATTTGAGCGCACGCATTCAACGGCGAGATTTTGTTTCTGGAAAAGGTTCGCAGCGATCAGACACTATTATTCCTGCATACATCGATGCCATTTGCGCGCATTTAACACTGAAAAAACCGATGAAAATAGTCATTGATGGCGGCAATGGTGCGGCGAGTGAAATTGCACCGATTGTATTTCGTCGATTAGGCTGTGAAGTGATTGAATTATTTTGCGAATATGATGGACGTTTTCCGAATCATCATCCTGATCCCACTGTTCCAGAAAATTTAAAAGATATTATCGCTGCTGTTGTTGAAAATAATGCGGACATTGGTTTGGCATTTGATGGTGATGCGGATCGTTTGGGAATGATTACGAATAAGGGTGAAGTGATTTGGCCTGATCGACAATTGATGATTTTTGCGAAAGATGTTTTATCGCGAAATCCCGGCGAAAAAATTGTGTTTGATGTGAAATGTTCGCGCGTGTTGCCAGAAATCATTAAAAAATACGGTGGAAAACCGATTATGTCACGCACAGGACATTCGATTTTAAAAGCACGAATGATTGAAGAGCATGCGCCATTGGCCGGTGAGATGAGCGGCCATATTTTTTTCAAAGACGGTTGGTATGGATTTGATGATGGGATTTATGTGGGCGCGCGATTGGTGTGTATTTTATCGAATGAGTCAGAATCCGCATCTGATATTTTTGCAGCGTTACCACAAACCGTTAATACATCCGAATTAAAATTGCCGATGGATGAAAACAAAAAAGCGGATTTTATGGGGCAATTATTACGTGACGGTGATTTTGGTGATGCCGAAAAAATCACGATAGATGGATTGCGAGTCGAGTGGAATTTTGGTTGGGGTTTAATTCGCCCTTCCAACACATCACCGTATTTGATTTTACGGTTTGAAGCGGATACGGAAAAAAACCTCGCGCAAATCAAAAAAATATTTCGAGAGCAATTGTTTAAAATAAATCGCGAGTTGAAGTTGCCGTTTTGAGCCTCAGTTGTAAAATGCGAATTAAGAGCTGAATTTTTTGCATCCGCTCGGAATGTTGTGGTTAGGATGGTTTTCGGGGAGACGCCGTGAATACATCCCTGTAGGCTTGCTTGGTGTGGCATCCATGCCACACACACTCCCCTCAAACCATCCGTAACCCCAACATTCACTCGCTACCGATAGTTTAGCTCTTAATTCATTAAAGGTTATTTATACGCAGGCTTTTATGTATCTACCAGTTGTTGTTAGTCTGCGGTGGGGTGGTGGATGGACAATTCTGTGGATTAAAAACATCTTGTGATCCATCACTTGCATTGAGAGAACGACCTAACTTTTGATAATTACCGGGAGACAAGGTAAGAACCAAGGAAGCATTTCGATCAGAATCTCCCCAGTGATATGCGTAACATACACTCTGTCCAGAAGATATGTCTCGTTTAACATCACAGACTAAATCTAGGCCATGCGAAATCCCGGCGCAGCCTAAAGCTTGAAATACTACCGACACCACTGCTTGGCATGGATTGACCACGCAAAAAACTGCATAAGCATTCGTCATTACCAAAGTGGAAAATAAAAGAAAAGTAGCAGTGATTAAATATCTTTTCATACCGGTCTCCAATTTATCTACACATACGGATAGATTTTTATTATCTGCCCTTAATTGGAGTATAGTACATACCAGTAAATTCTTTGATTTTTCAGCGCTTAATCCACTGAAGAAACTACCCCATATTTTTGCCGATACGCTTCAATCGCTTGTAATCGCGATTTATTATTGACGTCATGACTTAAAAATTGAATCACATCCGACAACGTAATAATACTTTGCACTGGAATATTATGGGTTTTAACGGCTTCTTGCACAGCCGATAAATTGCCTTCGCCACGCTCTTGTCGATCAAACGCAATAATAATGCCAGATAAAATTGCATCGGTATTTTTTAATAGCGCAATTGTTTCGCGCACGGTGGTGCCAGCCGTGATCACATCATCCAGCATCACCACATTGCCTTCTAATTTGGCACCGACAAAATTGCCGCCATCACCATAGTCTTTTATTTCTTTGCGATTAAAACAATACGGAATATTTTTATTAAATTTTTCGAATAAAATAATGCTCGTTGCGGTTGCTAATGGAATACCTTTGTAGGCAGGTCCAAATAATACATCGCAATGCATACGAGAATTTTGCAGTGTTCCCGCATAAAATTCACCTAATGTTGCAAGCGCTTTGCCAGAATTAAAAACGCCGAGATTAAAAAAATACGGACTGATTCTGCCCGATTTTAATTTAAATTCGCCAAATTTCAGCGCATTGTTGTCGAGTAAAAATTCGATAAATTGTTTTTGTAAGTCTTGCATGATAGCCCTATGTATTTAACGCCAATGCATCTGCATCCGTTCGCTTTATGTTGTAGTTATGGGTAGTTTTCGGGGAGACGCCGTGAATACATCCCTGTAGGCTTGTACGTGGCATCCCTGCCACATACACTCCCCTCAAACCACCCATAACCACAACATACGCTCACTACTTCACATTTAGCGTTTAGTTCATTTCCATTTCCACTAAAATTTCCCACACCTTATCAGGATTAATCGTCGCAAAACAAGCAGGCACAACATCCGTTTTATGTTTTTTCGCATACCAACACGTTCTGCTATAACACGGCGCACAGGGAAATTGTGCGCTTAAATGAAATTGATGATTGCCAATAATGCCAACACGCTTGGGATCTGTCGGTCCGTATAACCCAATCGTTGGCGTGGTTAATGCCGCACTTAAATGACCGAGTCCTGTGTCAACCGCTACCACGGCAGTTGCATTTTTTAATACCGTTGCCATTTCTGCAATGGATAATGTCGGCAATATTGTCGCGTACTGAGAATTTTTTGTTAATCGTTCTGCACGGTCTTTTTCAATTTGATTTCCCCACGGTAAAAATACTGTGATCCCACTTTTATCCGTTTTTTCCAGTAATATTTTCCAATAACTTTCTGGATAATGTTTTGATTCCCAAGTGGTTCCATGCAAAAAAACAAAGTATTTTTCAGGGAGTTGAAAAGTGAGTGTGGGCAATTTTGTGTGATCCATCTGAAAATCAGGCGCTGTATTGGGTAGTGTATATTGTAATGCAAGAGAAAATAATTCTCGTGCGCGTGTCACCGCATGTTTTTGTTGTTCCACAAAATATTTTTTATCATAAAAAAAACTGCTGATAAATTCTTTCGTAGAATGTTTATCATATCCATGCGATTCACCGTTTGCTATTTTGGCGACTACCATGCTTTTCATTAATCCTTGCGCGTCGATTATGACATCATACTTTTTCTCACGCAGAATCTTATAAAACTTTTGTATCTCAACATACGTGGATTTTCTAAAAATATTTTTTCGCCATTTTCTGTACGCTACCGGAATAATTTTTTTAACAGCTGGATGCCAAGCGGGAATGTCAGAAAAAGCGGGTTCAACGACCCAATCGATTTCTAAATTAGGAATTGCTTTCATCGCATCGGTTAAAGCAGGCAGGGTGTGAATGATATCGCCCATAGAAGATTGTTTGACAAGTAAAATACGAGTTGGCATTGTGTTAATCGTGTCCGCGTATCAGAGTGCTTACCGCAATATCTTCATCCAATTTTGGCCAATGCACACCGATGCCATTTCCAATTAATCGCCACTCATTGCGGTCGGTTTCGTTTGCATCTCGTAATTTTGGAAACCATTCCAAAGGAGCTGAAATTTCTCTCCCGTCTGCCAGTACAAAATGAAGAGCGGTTTTTGTAAAACTGACGGTAATTGCGTGTTCATCAAACCTAACTGCCAAAGTGCCCATGCCATGCCTCTAAGAAAGTTGCCCTGTTTTCAATAACAATAGCCCTAATTTTAGTCAGTTCTTGACTCTTAAATCCATATGAGCTTGCCAAATTGATTGGATTCAACCAAAATTTAGCAACTTTATTGTCCTGTTCAACGTGAATGTGTGGCGGTTCGTTTCCTCAAGGCTAAAAAAGAAAAAACGAAATCCATAAATTCTTAAAATGGTTGGCATACAAAATATAACTTCCCTATAAAATCAAGGTGCTTATTATGCTCATTATCACTGCAAATCTCAACGGCATTCGCGCCGCTGCAAAAAAAGGTTTTTTTGAATGGTTGGAAAAACAAAAAGCGGATGTTATTTGTTTGCAAGAAACCAAAGCGCAAATGACAATATTAACGGACGAACTGTATCGTCCGGCGGGATATCATTGCTATTTCAGCGATGCGGTAAAAAAAGGCTATAGCGGTGTTGGTTTGTATGCCAAACAAAAGCCTGATCGCGTGATTCATTCATTAGGATGGGCGTGCGCGGATGATGAAGGTCGTTTTGTACAAGCCGATTTTGGCAATGTGAGCGTGATTTCTTTGTATTTGCCGTCGGGTACGAGTGGCGATCATCGACAAAAAGAAAAATATGATTTTATGGATCGATTTTTAAAAATAGTGCGCGAATTTAAAAAATCCAAACGCGAATTTATTATTTGCGGCGATTGGAATATTGTGCACAAAGAAATTGATATTAAAAATTTTAAAGCGAATCAAAAAACATCAGGATGTTTACCTGAAGAACGTGCATGGTTAGATAATGTATTAACAAAAGAAGGATTTGTTGATGCTTTTCGTGTGTTAAATCATGAAAAAGATCAATACACCTGGTGGTCGCATCGTGGTAATGCGTATGCGAAAAATGTCGGATGGAGAATTGATTATCAAATTATTTCAGAGGGTTTAAAAAATAAAGTGAAGAAAGTATCTGTTTACAAAGAGCAGAAATTTTCGGATCATGCGCCGGTAGTGGTGGAGTACAGAGTGTGAGTAGTCAGTGTGAGTGTGAGAAAAGAACAGAAGTACTCTCACACTCACACTCACACATCCACTATCGCAGCACTTCCCTCTGCTTCCCAATAATCTCCGAAATCCCTTTTTTCGCAAGAGATATTAACGACTGCAACTCATGATCATGAAACGCGCCATTTTCTGCTGTGCCTTGAATTTCGATAAAAGATCCAGCATCCGTCATCACCACATTCATATCGGTTTCTGCTTTTGAATCTTCCGCATAATCTAAATCTAAAATTGGCGTGCCATTAAAAACGCCGACAGAAACAGCGGCAACAAAATGCTTGAGTGGATCGCCTAAAATCATTTTCCGCTCTTGCATAAAACGCAATGCGTCAACCAATGCAACACAAGCGCCGCTAATGGCAGCGGTTCGTGTGCCGCCATCGGCTTGAATCACATCGCAATCGATAGTAATGGTAAAACCCGGTAATTTTGATAAATCAATCGCAGCTCTTAATGACCGGCCAATTAAGCGTTGAATTTCAACCGTTCGTCCACCTTGTTTTCCACGCATAGATTCGCGATCATTACGCGTATTGGTTGCGCGCGGTAACATGCCATATTCTGCAGTCAGCCAACCTTGTTTGGTGTCTTTTAAAAAACGCGGCACATTGCTATCGACGCTGGCATTACATAATACAATCGTTTCACCAAATTGCGTTAACACGGATCCTTCGGCATGTTTTGTGTAATCTCGCGTAAATGAAATAGGTCTTAAGGCATCGGACGAACGTTTGCTAGGTCTCATTAAAAAATCCTCACTAAATAATGCGGCACAGTATATCGTATTGCGTGAAATTTGCTATGATCACTTCTTACAAGGAAAATATGCATAACTCATCCGGAAATTTGATTGTCATCGCGGCACCCTCCGGTGCCGGCAAAACGAGTTTGGTGAAAGCCTTATCGGAATCAATGCCGCAGTTGCAGATTTCGGTATCGCACACGACAAGGAAAATACGTCCTGGTGAAATGAATGGTCAAGATTATTTTTTTGTTGATGAATCCACATTTAATAAAATGACTGAAAAACAAGCGTTTTTAGAGCATGCGACGGTGTATGGAAATCATTACGGTACTTCGCGTGAGTGGGTTTTGGATCATTTATCACAAGGCATTGATGTCGTGTTGGAAATTGATTGGCAGGGTGCGCGCCAAGTGCATGCGCTCTTTTCACAAGCCATCCTTATTTTTATTTTGCCCCCCTCTATGAGTGCTTTGAAAACGCGTTTACAGAGTCGGCGACAAGACAATGCAGAAATCATCGCGCAACGTATGCAAGCAGCACAAGATGAAATAAAACATTTCGGCGAATTTGATTATTTGGTCGTAAATGATCAGTTTGATGTCGCACTCCATGAATTACAGCATATTGTACTAAGTGCGCGTTTAAAAATGAAAATACAAAGTGTAAAGCAGACTGTGCTGCTGGAAAATTTGATGAAAAAGCATTAAAGTGTGAGTTATTGGTGTGAGTGTGAGTTATCAGTGTGAGTGTGAGTGTGAGAAAATACTAAATAATTCAGATTAGAACTGCGATCCTGAATAATATATATACTCACACTCACACTGATAACTCACACTCACGCTTACATCCACACTATAGAGGTTTCACCATGGCTCGAGTTACCGTCGAAGATTGTTTAGAAAAAGTAGAAAATCGATTTGCATTGGTTTTGCTAGCGGCAGAACGTGCGCATCAACTTGAAATGGGTGTTTCTGAACCGCTGGTTCCAGAAGACAATGATAAACCGACGGTGATTGCGTTACGCGAAATCGCTGGTGGTTTTGATATCCCTCAATTGTTAAAAGGTATTGATCGTACCGCTGAACCTTCAGCAGAAGCATTGGAAAAAAGGGCATCAACGGCCTTTATCAAAGATGCAACGCCGGAAGATTTTGAATAAACAGCGTGAGTTGTCAGTGTGAGTGTGAGAATCAGGACACTCACACTGCACGGAGTGCAAAATGCGTTTGTTTAAACGATTACGACGAAAACTCCACTATCTTTCACCTCCTCAAATTTCGCAAATTCATCAAGCTTATCTAACCGCGCTTGAAGCGCATCGTGGTCAGCGTCGTCAAACCGGTGAACCTTATATCACACATCCTATTTCGGTCGCTTGCATTTTGGCGGACATGCGAATGGATCATCACACCATTATGGCAGCGTTGCTGCATGATGTGATCGAAGACACTAAGATTCAAAAAGGCGATCTTGAAAAAAAATACGGCAAGGAAGTGGCAAATTTAGTCGATGGTGTTAGCAAATTAACACAAATTGAATTTGTGAGTCGTGCAGAAGCGCAAGCAGAAAATTTTCGCAAAATGGTGCTGGCGATGGCGCGCGATATTCGCGTTATTTTAGTCAAACTTGCTGATCGCCTTCATAATATGCGCACATTGAGCACACTGTCTTCTGAAAAACGATATCGTGTTTCAAAAGAAACATTGGAAATTTTTGCACCCATTGCAAAACGATTGGGAATGCGCGATTTTTCAGTTGAATTAGAAGAATTAAGTTTTGCGGCATTATATCCGCATCGTTATAAAGTACTTAAAAATGCGGTAGAAAAAGCCCGCGGTAATCGTAAAAAAGTATTAGCATTAATTAATAACACACTGCAAGAAGGATTAGAGAAAGAACAATTTCCACCGTGCACGGTTATTGGTCGAGAAAAACATCTATACAGTATTTACCGTAAAATGCTGATAAAAAAAATTCCGTTCAATGAAATTATGGATGTCTACGCGTTTCGAATTATTGTTGATGATGTGGATATTTGTTATCGCATGTTGGGTTTGGTGCATCGTTTATTTAAACCCGTTCCAGAAAGATTTAAAGATTATATTGCTATTCCAAAAGCCAATGGATATCAATCGTTGCATACCACTTTGTTTGGTCCTTACGGTTTACCGATCGAAATACAAATTCGAACGACCGACATGGATCGCATTGCATCCAGCGGAATCGCAGCGCATTGGTTATATAAAACAGATGACAATGAATTAGAAAAAACGCATATGCATGCACAAAAATGGGTGAAAAATTTATTAGAGCTTCAAAAAAATGCGGATAGTTCATTAGAATTTATTGAAAGTGTGAAAGTCGATTTATTTCCTGATGAAGTTTATACCTTCACACCGAAAGGCGACATTAAAGAATTGCCTGCAGGAGCAACGGGTGTTGATTTTGCGTATGAAGTGCATACCGATGTGGGCAATCATTGCATGGCCATTAAAATTAATCGTCAATTAGCGCCGTTATCTGCAAAATTATCGAATGGAGATACGGTTGAAGTGGTCACCGCACCGCATGCGCGTCCGAATCCAGGCTGGTTGGATTTTGTGATGACGAGTAAAGCGCGCAGCGGTATTCGACATTTTTTAAAATCTCAACAATATTCCGCCTCGATTCTTTTAGGGAAAAAATTATTACAAAAAGCGTTGCGCGATCAGGGATTATCTTTGAAAAAAATACCAGACACGGTGTGGTTGTTTTTTTTAAAAGAAACGCGTTTTAAAATAGTCGATGAGTTAACGGCGGATATTGGGTTGGGTAATCGTGCGGCGGCTGTGGTAGCGCTGCGAATACAAGCACTCACGCAAGAACAAACAACCGTTTCAACGTCCGAAACAGCCGATTTTCCGATTGCTGAGCGAGCGCCACTCATTATTGAGGGCACAGAAGGAATGTTATTAGATTTTGCGCCTTGTTGTCATCCCATTCCGGGTGATCCTATTGTTGGTTTACTGAAAGCAGGCAAAGGAATTGTCGTACACGTAGATGATTGCAAACGCGCTGTTAAATTTTTACAAGAACCTGCGCAATGTGTTTTATTGCGTTGGTCAGATCATGTCAGTGGAGATTTTCTCGTCACTGTTTCTGTGGTTGTGAAAAATGAGCGTGGTGTATTAGCGATTTTAGCGTTATCAGTTTCCGACGCAGAAGGAAACATTGATGATATTCATGTCGATGATCGTGAAGGACATTATTACAAAGTGACTTTTCAGCTATTTGTGAAAGACCGTTTGCATCTTGCACGCATATTGAAAAATTTGCGGCAGATAAAGCAGGTGGTGAAGATTACGAGGGCGAAGTAGTCAAAAGGAAAATACAGCATATGAAGAAAATAATTGAAACCCCCAACGCTCCCGCTGCCATTGGCACTTATTCTCAAGCCGTTCAAGCGGGAAATACGGTGTATATTTCAGGGCAAATTCCATTGAATCCCAAAACCATGAAATTAGTAACAACTGATTTTCAGGCGCAAGTAAAACAAGTATTTGACAATCTAAAAGCAGTTGCCATTGCAGCGGGTGGTGATTTGTCGGCAATTGTGAAATTAACGATTTATTTGCAAGATATAAATCAATTTGCAACCGTGAATGAAATCATGGCGACGTATTTTGAAAAACCCTATCCTGCACGCGCAGTGGTTGAGGTATCACGATTGCCGAAAGAGGCGGGAATTGAAGCGGATGCGGTGATGATAGTGTGAGATATCAGTGTGAGTTATCCAACGATCGGTTGACTATAAAAATTGTTGTGTACCAAAGATTTTATTTTCTGCATTTCATTTTTTATTGAGATTTAATTTTATGTTTTCCAATTTTACTCACACTCACACTTCTTCCCTTAAAGGCATCGGTCCCAAAACCACCGCACTATTATCACAGCTTCATATCGACGCTGTGCAAGATCTACTATTTCATTTACCTCTGCGCTATGAAGATCGTTCTCGCCTTTATCCTATTGCTCGTGTGAAACCAGGTGATCGTGTATTAATCGAAGGAAAAATTATTTCGACAGAGATTGTCGGGGCGCGACGTTATTTAAAATGCGTTATTGCTGATGCCAAGGGCGCAACACTCCATTTAATTTTTTATCATCTTGTTAAAATACATCATAAAAAATTAGCGAATTTACGCGGAATAATACGATGTTTTGGAGAAGCGCGTTTTGGTTATTCAGGGTATTTGGAAATAGTGCATCCTGAATACGCTGCCGCGAATCTCATTACGTCTGATGGTTTGTTGTCGTTATCGCCGTGTTTGTTGCCTGTTTATCCGACAACCAAAGGTCTTTCGCAAGTTTTGTTACGAAAAATAATGCGTCAGGCATTACAATTATTAGAGAGCGAGAATAGTTTGCCGGAATTGCTACCAGAAAATATATTAAAAAAATTTAATTTTTTTTCGTTACGAGATGCATTGCAGTTCATTCATTTTCCACCGTTAGATGCAAACCCCGCAGAATTATTATCGGGAAAACATCCTGCACAAACTCGCTTAATTTTTGAAGAATTGATTGCACATCAATTAAGTTTACAAAAAATACGTCATGCGACGCGTTCTCGCACCGCTATTGGCTTGCCACGCCATGATTTTTCGCAGCAATTATTGGAAAAATTGCCATTTCAATTAACAACCGCACAACAACGGGTGATTTTAGAAATTGAAAAAGATTTAACACAAACGTCACCGATGTTGCGTTTATTGCAAGGTGACGTCGGTTCCGGAAAAACAATTGTATCTTGTTTTTCAGCCTTAAATGCAATTGGTGCGGGTTACCAAGTGGCTTTGATGGCGCCGACTGAAATTTTATGTGAGCAACATTTTAAAAATTTCTTGCAATGGTTGTCACCGTTAGGAATTTCTGTGGATTTATTATTAGGTCGGCACACGTTAGCAGAGCAACATAAAATAAAATCACGCTTAAGTTCTGGCGAAACTCAATTGATTATTGGCACGCATGCTTTGTTTCAAAATAAAATTGAATTTAAAAATTTGGCATTATTAATGATTGATGAGCAGCATCGATTTGGCGTGCATCAACGATTGGCATTAATGGAAAAGGGCTTAAAAACAGGTGTTTTTCCACACCAACTCATTATGACGGCAACACCGATTCCGCGCACATTAACAATGACCGCGTATGCTGATTTAGATTTTTCCGTGATCGATGAATTGCCACCGCATCGAAAACCGATTTCAACGGTATTGGTTTCTTCGGCGCGACGCGATGAAGTGATCGCGCGTGTGCGTATTCATTGTCAATCGAAAAAACAAGCGTATTGGATTTGCACATTGATTGAAGAATCTGAGTTGTTGCAATGTCAGGCAGCGGAAACGACAGCGCAGTATTTGCAAGAAGCGTTGCGCGAATTACGCGTTGGTTTAATTCATGGCCGTTTAAAATCGGATGAAAAAAATGCGCTGATGAAATCATTTCAGTTAGGTGACATAGATTTATTGGTGGCAACCACAGTCGTTGAAGTGGGTGTGGATGTCTCGAATGCGAGCTTGATGATTATTGAAAATCCAGAACGGTTGGGATTAGCTCAATTACATCAATTACGCGGGCGAGTGGGACGCGGGGTCGATGCGAGTTTTTGTGTCTTGTTATATCAACATCCGCTATCAGAAATTGCTAAAAAACGCTTATCGGTGATACGTGAAACGCAAGATGGATTTGTGATAGCACAAGCTGATTTGGACATGCGCGGGCCTGGGGATGTGTTGGGCGCACGGCAATCGGGATTAACGCAATTGCGTGTGGCTGATTTAATGCGTGATCAATATTTATTGCAGAGCGTGCAAATCGCGAGTCAAACGGTAGTAAAAGAATACCCGCATTGGGTGTTGCCATTAATAGAACGTTGGATTGGTGAGGAAATGAAATATATAGCGGTGTGAATAAATAAATTTACCTATATAGATTAAAACAATAAAAATATTCACTCACTATAAGTAACAAAAAGAAATATTTTAGAAAAACAATGTGATAATTTTAATTACGCGCTTGTTTCAATTGAAATGATTAGGTACTATACCCGAGATGCGATACAGTTTTTTGTGTCGTCGTTTTATTTGGGAGTTCGGTGATCGGAAAATGTTTTTCCGACGGAGCTTCCAGAAATTTGATAATTCAATATTGAGAGGGAAGTTCAATGTCGGTAAAGAAAATTCTTCTTTTGGGCGCTGCTGGTATTGCTGCGGTTAGTATGACTGCTGCAATGGCTGGTGGTTATACGCAAGAACCTGCTGCACCTGCTGCAGATAATGGTTACTACATCGAAGGTCATTTAGGGTATGCACGTCAAGATTACTTTGATGATGTGAGATGGGTCGCATCTACTGGCGTTCATGCTGTAGATCATAACAATGCGCGCGGTGGTTTTGCTGCTGGTGCGGATGTTGGTTACAGAATCAATAGACATTTTGGCGTTGAGTTAGGTTGGTATCACTTACCAGACGTCAATGTTATTGCAACTGGTGCATCGGCTCAGTATTTCAAGAGCTGGGCGTTATACTTGGCTGGTAAATACATAGTGCCATTGGCTTGGATGAATGACACGGATTGGTTCTTCAAGTTAGGCGCTGCCTATCGTAAAGACACGGTTCCAGTGGGTGCGGTTAATAGCACCAATGGTGGTATTACAACAGGCAAAGCTACTTATGTTCGTCCTATGTTTGCAACTGGTTTGGATTATAGCTTTAGTGACGCTTGGTCGGGTATTGTTCAATACACGCATTTTTCGGGCGCAAGAAAAGCTTTCCCATATGCAATTGCGAATACGGGTTCTTTGGGAACAGTTGCTGCTAACATATTCACGTTGGGCTTAGGATACAAGTTTACTGTGTAATAGTTAGTACATTGCTTGAAAAAAAGGGGGCACCTGCTCCCTTTTTGTTGAGTTCTTTTTATTTTTTGGAATTGTTAAATGCTTCATTCTAAAAATAAAAAGCTTGTTTGTTGATTTTTTTTTGGGTAGTATGGTTATTGTATGCTTTTTGCATATTGAGCGGAAAAAGAGTTGTTTAATAGTGTTTATTACTCGGCTCTATTTTTTGTTAGATCGAAAAAGAGGGAATTTAAAATGTCGGTAAAAAATTTATTAGTGTTAACTGCTGCTGGTTTGGCAGCGATTGGTGCAACAGCTGTTATGGCTGGTGGCCCTGATCATATGGCAATGCCATCCGAACCTGCGTTTCAAAATAGTATCTATCTTGAAGGGCATTTTGGTTATGCGCAATCCAACTGGACGAAAAATAATTCAAACAAATTGATTGGTGCCTCGGCTACTTCTGCATACGATGTGTCATCTCATGGTAAGGGTTATTTAACGGCTGGTGCTGATTTAGGTTATAACATCACGCAACACATCGCAGTAGAAGCAGGTTGGTTCTACTTACCTAAAGTGGCAGGTAGTGTAACAACACTGGGAACAGGTACTGATCTTCTTCCTGCGGGTAGCGGCGCAGTTGTTCGTTCTTGGTTTGCTTACACAGCTGCAAAATTGTCTGTGCCCGTGATGGATAATTTAGACTTGTTTGGAAAGGTAGGTGTTGCTTATCGTGCATTAAACTACAGTGTACCTTCTACTGTTAGAACTACGCTGGGTGTGTCAGATAAGGGGCACTATTGGACACCTGTATTCGGTACTGGTATTCAATATACCTGGGGTAATTGGTTGTTAGGTGCTCAGTACATGTACTTGCCTGCAAACACCGAAATTAACTACGGTGCAGTTGGTGGATTACTCAATGCTGGTGCTCCAAATGCTGCTCCTGCGGTTAATCTGTATACCGGTTCATTGGGATACAAATTCAACGTTTAATCGAAAAGTTGATTGTGATGGTAAAGAAAAGGGGCTTTTGCCCCTTTTTTTTGCTACGAAGTTGATGGAAGCGCGAGTGCAAACGACCGCGCGGTATGAATGGATCGGTGTGCGGGAAAGAACGCAAATTCAACTGTTCACCGTTCCAAACACTAACTAAAATTTTGTCGTACAGAGTATCTGCAGTTGTCCTCTTGAATTCTAAATCACGCATCCCCATCTCAAATCTATCTCAATTACAAATCACGGAGAAAACACATGCCCGTTACAGCACAATCTCAAACATTATCCTTTGGTGCAGACGTTAATCAATTATTAGAATTGGTGGCGCATTCACTTTACAGTAATCCCGAAATATTTTTACGTGAATTGATCTCGAATGCTTCCGATGCGGCTGATAAATTGCGTTATGAAGCATTAACTGACGCAGCACTTTATGAAAGTGATACTGAATTAAAAATTTGGGTTTCTTTTGACAAAGACAATCGTACGATTAGCATTCGCGATAATGGCATTGGCATGAATCGCACCGAAGTGATCGAAAATTTAGGAACGATTGCAAAATCAGGCACGCGCGCGTTTAAAGAAAAAATCTCTGGTAATGGCAAATCAGAAGATTCGCAATTGATTGGCCAATTCGGCGTGGGATTTTATTCTGCTTATGTCGTCGCTGATAATGTTGTTGTTCGCACACGCCGTGCAGGGATGACGCTGGATCAAGGCGTTTATTGGGAATCCAATGGCAAAGGTGAATTTAACGTTAAAAATACCGATAAAAAAACACGCGGCACTGAAATCATCTTGCACCTTAAAAAAGAAATGGATGAATTTTTAGACTCGTATCGTTTACGCTCTATTATCACCAAATATTCCGATCATATTGTATTGCCCATTATGATGGAGAAAACAGAAAAACCCTCTGATAAAAAAGATGAAAAAATTATTCCAGAACAAGAAGTGGTGAATCAAGCGAATGCATTGTGGACATTACCTAAATCAGAAATCAAAGATGAGCAATATAATGCATTATACAAGCATATTGCGCATGATTTTGAAGATCCGCTCGCGTGGGCGCATAACAAAGTCGAAGGCAAATTAGAATACACTTCGCTACTTTATATTCCCAAACGTGCGCCCTTTGATTTATGGCAACGCGAAGGCGTGCGTGGATTAAAACTGTATGTGAAACGTATTTTTATTATGGATGACGCAGAACATTTTATGCCGATGTATTTGCGTTTTATCAAAGGTGTTATCGATACCAATGATTTACCGCTGAATGTGTCACGTGAAATTTTGCAATCAAACAAAACCATTGATTCAATCAAATCTGCCTGTGTGAAAAGAATATTGAGTTTGTTAGAAGAATTAGCGACCAATAACGCTGAAAAATACGTTGAATTTTGGCAAACATTTGGTGCTGTTTTAAAAGAAGGTCCCGCAGAAGATTTTGCGAATAAAGATCGCATTGCGAACTTGTTACGATTTGCCAGCACGCACGCAGATACCGATAAACAAACGGTTTCCTTAAAAGACTATGTATCACGGATGCAGCCTCAACAAGAAAAAATTTATTATATTATCGCTGATAACTGGATGGCGGCAAAAAACAGCCCTTTATTAGAAGTATTTCGTCAAAAAAATATCGAGGTATTATTATTGTCTGATCGTGTTGATGAATGGTTGGTGTCTCATTTACACGAATTTGAAGGTAAAAAATTACAATCGGTGTCGCAAGGATCATTGGATTTAGGTTCGTTGGAAGATAAAAAAGAAATAGAAGGAAAAAAAGCGGAAACTGAAAAAAATTTCAAAGATGTGATTGAGAAAATGAAAAAATCATTGGGCGATCGCGTCAAAGAAATTCGTTTAACTCATCGCTTAACGGATTCGCCTGCCTGCGTCGTGTTTGATGACAATGAATTAACAGGGCACATGCAACGCATGTTAAAAGCAGCAGGGCAAAGTGTTGGCGAAACCAAACCGATTTTAGAATTAAATCCAGAACACGCGCTTATGCTGAAAGTTAAGCATGAAAGTGATGATGCGCGTCTGACGCGCTGGGCAGATTTATTATTAAATCAAGCTTTATTAGCAGAAGGTGAGCAATTGCAAAATCCTGCGGCGTTTGTGAAGACGTTGAATGAGCTTCTTTTGAATTTGTAAGAATAGTGTGAGTGTGAGTTATCGGTGTGAGTGTCAGAGGTACGGTTTAAAATTTATATTTTTTATTATTTAATTTTTGGATTTGACATTGCAAATTTTAGATTTAATATTTACTCACACTCACACTCACACTCACACTCACACTCACTATTTTTCCGCTGCCATCAGCGTATTCTGCAATAATGTCGCAACCGTCATAGGCCCCACACCGCCCGGAACCGGTGTGATCCAACTTGCTCTCAAGCAAGCTGTGTCGAAATCAATATCGCCCGTGATTTTGCCATTATTTAATCGACTAAAACCAACATCAATCACAATCGCGCCGATTTTGATCCGATCGCTTTGAATGAGTCCGTAATGCCCGGTTGCTGACACTAAAATATCAGCGTTTGAAATTATTTGTGATAAATCACGCGTAAAACGATGACAAACCGTGACCGTGCATTTTGCCAATAATAATTCCAGCGCCATTGGTCGCCCAACAATATTTGACGCACCAATCACAACCGCATTTTTTCCCGACAGATTTTCACCCGTTGTCTTTAATAAGGTCATGACGCCGTACGGCGTGCAGGGACGCAATAACGGGCGACGCTGTGCTAATCTGCCTAAATTATAAGGATGAAATCCATCCACATCTTTTTTCGGGTCTATTTTTTCCAATAAATCATCTGGTGATAAATGCGAAGGCAGTGGTAATTGCAATAAAATGCCGTGAATTTTTGGATCATGATTGAGTGTATCAATTAATTTTTCCAATGTAGTTTGATCAGTATTTTCAGGTAACTGATGAAAGCGTGAAAAAATCCCGACGGCTTCGCAGGCATTGCGTTTATGTTTGACATACGTTTGCGAAGCAGGATTATTGCCGACTAAAATGACCGCCAAACCAGGGGTGGGCAAATTATTTTTTTTGCGCGCAAGGACTATTTCCGAAACTTCCGCTTTGATTTTTTCTGCCATTGCGCAACCATCAAGAATTTTAGCTGACATTTTGTTGCCTATTTTTCGGTATAAGATAAGATTATACGCGAAATCGTTACGAAATGAATCGGGCTAGGAGCACGAATGCTAAAAAACAAAACCATTTTAATCACCGGTGCTTCGAGCGGCATTGGCGAAGCCTGCGCTGAACAATTTGCAAAAGCGGGTGCAACCTTAATTTTATGCGCACGGCGCAAAGAACTTATTGAAAACCTCGCTGAAAAATTAAAAACAACCTTTAACACTGAAATTCACGTATTAAAAGTAGATGTGCGTGATTATACAGACATAAAAAAACAATTAGCGGCTTTACCTGAAAAATTTAAACAGATCGATATATTGCTGAATAACGCGGGATTGGCCGCAGGATCAGAGGCGATTCATGAAGCAAATGTACAAGATTGGGAAGCGATGATTGATACTAACGTGAAAGGCTTATTGTATATGACGCGCGAAATTTTGCCGACCATGATCGCTAAAAATTCCGGACATATTATTAATATTGGCTCCATTGCCGGACGTTCGTTATATCCAACCGGTGTTGTGTATTGTGCGACAAAGCATGCGGTCAAAGCATTGTCGGAAGGTTTGCGTATGGATCTCTTCGGCACAAAAATTCGAGTGAGTGAAGTTTCGCCGGGCGCTGTGGAAACCAACTTTAGTGTCGTGCGTTTTAAGGGCGATCAAAAAAAAGCAGATGCTATTTATGAAGGATTCGATCCACTCACCGCCCATGATATCGCCGACGCTGTTTTATACTGTGCCACACGCCCCCCTCACGTGAATGTGTCTGACATGCTCGTGATGCCGACGGCGCAAGCAGCGATTCGGATGATTGCGCGGGAGTGATGGATATGCTTTAATCTCGGATATGACTCCGGATTTGCACGACATATTCGGAATAGACTCCGAGATTACGATATGCTGCAAAAACGATTACTGGTACTCTCTAAGGAATATAGCTTATTTTTATTTGGCGCGCGCGGTGTGGGTAAAAGTACGCTGGTAGAAAGTACCTATAAAATTAACACCACTGAAACTACTTACATTAATTTACTCGACACCACCATTGAAGATCGATTTGCGCGCAATCCCATGGAATTGGTTGCCATTGTTGAGGCAATGTCGTTGCAAGAAAAATACGTCATTATTGATGAAATTCAAAAAGTGCCTAAATTGCTCGATGTGGTTCATTTACTGATTGAAACGAAAAAATGCCATAAATATTTTATTTTAACGGGATCCAGCGCTCGAAAATTAAAATTAGCTGGCGTGAATTTATTGGCGGGCAGAGCATTTGTGTATCATTTATATCCTTTCTCATACCTGGAATTAGGAAAACAATTTGATCTCCAGTCAGCGCTGTTATATGGCCTGTTACCCGGTGTTTTTAATTTCAAAAAAAAACAGGATAAACAACAATTTTTACAGGCTTACACACTGACTTATTTAAAAGAAGAAATTTGGGCGGAACAACTGATTAAAAATCTTGACCCCTTTCGCCGATTTCTTGAAGTTGCCGCACAATCCAACGCGAAAATTATTAATTATTCAAATATCGCCAGAGACGTTGGTGTTGATGATAAAACGGTGAAAAATTATTTTTCTGTGTTAGAAGATACGTTATTAGCATTTATCATAGAACCTTACCGGCATTCATTTAGAAAACGCTTGATGTCTGCGCCAAAATTTTATTTTTTTGATGTTGGAGTCACGCGCGCATTGGCTCGTATGTTGGGGGTTACGCCAAAATCTGGAACCAGTTATTATGGCGATTTATTTGAAAGTTTTATCGTCACTGAATGCATAAAATTAGCAGCCTATTTTCAACCGGAATATAAATTTTCGTATTTAATGACAGGCGCGGGCGTTGAAATTGATTTGGTCGTCGAAAGACCGGGAAAACCATTATTATTAATTGAAATTAAAAGCACAGCAGAAGTGCGACATGACGATCTGCGTGCAATTGAAATGATTTCAAAAGAAATCGGTCCTTGTGAATCAATTTGTTTTTCCAACGATAGTCATAAAAAGAAAATAGGTAATGTCATGATTTATCCATGGCAAAAAGGCATCGCTGAATATTTCCGAGAGACATAATGTTCTTCACCACCAAACGCCTCACCATGTTCATTATTTCCATCGCATTATTTATGGATGTGATGGACTCAAACGTGATTAATACGGCAGTGCCAGCGATGTCGCATACGTTTCACGTCAGCCCCATTGATATCAAAATTGCCTTAATCAGTTATTTGCTCAGTCTTGCGATCTTTATTCCCATCAGCGGATGGACGGCGGATAAATATGGGACGAAAAATATTTTTATCGGCGCATTGGGGTTATTTACGGTCAGCTCATTTTTTTGTGGTTATACCTATTCTTTACCTCAGTTAGTGATCATGCGTTTTATTCAAGGTATTGGTGGCGCATTTATGATTTCGCTCAGCCGATTGATCCTCGCACGCACCTTTAAACGGTATGAATTGGTTGAAGCAATGAACACCGTCATTATTGTTGTTTCGCTGGGTGTGATGATGGGACCTTTTGTGGGCGGTGTGATTGTGGATCATTTATCCTGGCCATGGATTTTCTGGGTCAATGTTCCCGTCGGTATTTTTGTTGTGTTGCTGGCCAGTCACAGTTTGCAAGAAATAGCGCCTAAAAATCCACACCCATTCGATTATTTAGGTTTTATGTTGTTTGCTGGTAGCTTGGCGATAGTGTGTTTTTCACTGTCAGAAATGAGTGAATCAAATCGTGATTTAGAAGCATCGGTGATGAGACTGCTGATCGCAGTCACGATGTTAATGGCCTATATTTTTTATGCAAAACGAAAATCATTTCCTGTTATTAGAATAGAATTATTTCGGATTCGTACCTTCCGTGTTTCTGTTTTTGGAAATCTATTGTCGCGACTGGGTTTTGGCGGCGTTCCCTTTTTATTACCGCTGATGCAGCAAGTGGGGTTTGGTTTTAGTGCGCAATTATCGGGTCTTTTAATGATTCCCATTGCACTCGGTATTATTTTTTCGAAAATGACGGCCATAAAAATATTAAGAAGAGTGGGTTATAAAAAATATTTACTGGTGAATACTTTTTTAGTGGGGTTTGTTATGTGGGCGTTTGAATTGCTGACTGCAGCAACACCGCTTTATTTGATCGCATTGACCACGTTTATTTTCGGCATTTTTATTTCTGCGCAATATACGGCGATGAACTCATTGGCATTGGCTGAAATTAAAGATGAGGAATTAAGTGCATCGACGAGTATTACCAGCACCGTGCAAATATTCGCGCAAAGTTTGGGTGTTGCGGCGGGTGCCATATTACTGCGTATTTATTCATCGCATCTTGGTAAAAAATTATCACTCACGCCAGCCATGTTTCACGATGCGTTTTTTGCATTGGGGATTATTACTTTTTTATCATCGGTTGTATTTTTTGGATTAAAAAAGGAAGATGGTGTGCAGATGTTGAGGGCGGATACGAAAGAAGTATAGAGACGCGGTTGATGGCGTCTCGTCGGTTTAGATTGATATAGTATGTAACGTAGCTTTAGTCATATATTTTAATTGGTATAAAAAAATATAATCGTTGAAAATGCCGTGTTTTCAGGCATAAAAAAATTATTTGCAACCTGGGTAAGATTGCTCATTATTCGTGCCGCGTAAGGCTTCTGCTTGCTTCGCCCTTGCTATTGTTTTATGAGCGTATAGCCTTGCTTTAACTTCAGCGATTTGACCCGGTTTATTAGGGTTGGCGTTTTTTAAAAAATCTTTAGCGGGCGCAAAATTACCCTCGCTCATATTAGCCAAAACACGACGAAATGCCTCGTCGAAATGCGTTGTTTTACCAAAAAATCTGCAACAAGTGTATTTCATATTTTCACCCATATCATTTCTGTTATTAAATGCGAATTGACTTCGCTGGTAACAGATCACTCCGTAGATAGAAACGCCGATTTTGGATGCTTTTTTGCAGTAAATCTCGTCGAAATGCTCGATGTACGATCAAGTACACCTGCGCTTTCAACTCAATTTACTACAAAAAATCATCTCAAACTCGACGTTTTACTAAATCAGACAACGAGGCCTGATCTGTTACCTTCGCTGAATGTTGCATTCGCTCGGAATGTTGTGGTTAGGATGGTTTTCGGGGAGACGCCGTGAATACATCCGTGTAGGCTTGCTTGGTGTGGCATCCATGCCACACACACTCCCCTCAAACCATCCGTAACCCCAACATTCACTCGCACCTGATAGCTCAAAGCGAAGTCAATGCGCATTTACGAAGTGCAACATCATACAGAATGAAAATTAAAAAAAACATTAAAAAAAGAAAAATAACTGAATTTAATGAAATATTAAGGAATTTGTAATGAAATTAGAATTATCGAACACTCTTTTTCACACTCACACTCACACTCACACTCACACTCACACTCACACTCACTACGCATTCGGCAACAACAAACGCTCGCCGACTTGAAGGTCTGCTGAATGTAAATGATTATGTTCCATAATATGATACGTTGTCGTATCAAACTCAGCAGAAAGTCTATGCAAATTATCGCCGCGTTTGACAATATATAATTGCTCATTGCGCGCAATTAATTTTTTCGTACGCTTAGAGAGCACCTTACTTTTATCGTGCACCGTTTTAATGGGTTTTTGGCTATCTATTGCTGATATTATTTTCGGCACCCATAACGCTTGATTGATTTTGATCGATCCATTATGCAGTTGATTTATTTTTTGAAGTATCGCAACCGTTGTTTTGAATTTCGCGGCAATACTGCTCAGTGAATCTCCGTGCTTGACGGTGTAATGATTGAGATCTTTTTCCGCCACTTCACGTTGTATTTTTTTGTGGACAGCCAATCGTTTTACAAATACTTTTTTCTCATTGGCGGGCAACACCAACGTAACAATTTGATGCGGCGGTGTCACTGAACGTCGCAACGCGGGATTTAATTTTTTCACTGTTGTTACGGAAGTGTGTGCCAGATGCGCAATGGTTTTTAATTTCATTTCTTTGGTAATCGTCACGGTGCTTGTGACCGCTTTATCAGGAACGGATGCAAGATGAATTCCATAAGCATGTGGATGCTGAATGATGGTTGCCAACGCTAATAATTTGGGAATATAGGCTTCTGTTTCTTTAGGTAAAGGTAATGCCCAAAAATCGGTGGGTCTTCCATGTTCACGATTATATTTAATCGCGGCCGCTACTGTCCCAGGTCCGGCATCATAAGCGGCCAATGCGAGCAACCAATTGTGGTGAAATTCTTGATATAAATACGAAAGAAAGGTCAAAGCGACTTTGGTTGAAACGGTCGTGCTGCGGCGACCATCATAAAAATAATTCATTTTAACGCCGTAGTTATAGGCGGTGTCAGGCATCAATTGCCACAAACCGACCGCGCCTCGATCAGAATCGCCGTAGGGAATATAATCGCTTTCTATCATAGGCAACAGAGCCAGTTCGGCGGGTAGATGCAGCTTTTTGGTTTCTTGAAAGACATAGTAAAGATAAGGTTTCGCATTTTTAGTCAGCATATGGATATACTTGGGATTGCGCAGATCCCAATCCACCTGTCGCTGCACATCAGTATTTTTACCATTGGTTGAAATTTTAAACTGCTGAGACATCACAGGCCACAGATTTTGATCGTCAGATGACAGAAATGCTTGCGCTGGCATATTAATCCAGCCCAACATGATTGTCGTGATAAGTAGTAATTTCCGAACCATGTGTCGCATGTAAAACATGTTACGGACTGGAAGCGGGTTAATCAACCTTTTTTTCGTAACCCATTGATTTTTTGGAAAGGTTTTTTGTGGTAAGGTATCAGTTATCAGTGATCAGTAATCAGTGATCAGTAATCAGTGATCAGTAATCAGTGATCGGTAATTAGTTGTCAGTAATCGATAATTGGTTAACAATATCACACTGTTCACTGTTCACTGTTCACTGTTCACTGTTCGCTGATAGGAATGCAAAAATGAGTTTTGAAGTGAATCGTGACAGGGAAAAAGCAGCGCTGGATCGCGTATTAAAAAACATGCGTGGTTATGATTTATTGCAAATAGGTGATCCTAACACTATACGTTTCAGCGAAAATGCACGTTTTATGCGTACCTTTTTTTTAGACTCGCATGTCACCACTCAGTGCGGAAAATCGTTTATTCAAGCAAATCCCGATTGTTTGCCCATTCAATCGGAGGCGATTGATATTGTTTTGTTATTACATCAATTCGATTCAAAACAAGATGCAATGGATATATTACAAGAGGCCTATCGCGTGTTGCGTCCTAATGGTCAACTTATTATTGTTGATTTGAATCGGTGGAGTGTGTGGCGTTTATGGTATCGATCCAAAAAATGTTATTCTCCAGGAAAAATAAAACGCTGTTTGCGCGCACTGGATTTTGAAATGACCCAATATGAAAAAGTGTGGCGCGGAATTTTTATGTTAGTTGCAACTAAAAACATTTCTGGCATGACACCGCTCTTTATTCGTAATTATGGAAACGCTCGTACATGCGAAATAAAATAATCCAAAAAGTCGAATTATTTACTGACGGCGCTTGTCGTGGAAATCCAGGTCCCGGTGGTTGGGGTGTATTGATGCGTTATGGCACACAAGAAAAAGAATTGTATGGTGCGGAATTGCATACCACCAATAATCGCATGGAATTAATGGCGGCTATTCAAGGGTTGTCTGCATTAAAAAGAGAATGTGTTGTGGAAATTACGACAGATTCGCAGTATGTTCGCAATGGCATTATGAAATGGTTGGCGAATTGGAAAAAGCGAGATTGGAAAACGGCTGATAAAAAGCCTGTGAAAAATAAAGATTTGTGGGAACAATTGGATGCACAAGTGGCTTGTCATCAAGTGACTTGGCATTGGGTCAAAGGACATAGTGATCATCCGGAAAATGATATTGCGGATGCCCTGGCCAATCGCGCAATTGATGAATTGTGATTTCCGCACATCTTTTTGAGAGAAAAATAATGACACGACAAATCATTTTAGACACAGAAACAACAGGATTAGCGCCTGAAAAAGGACATCGATTAATTGAAATCGGTTGTTTGGAAATGATTAATCGACGCATCACGAATAATCGTTTTCATTATTATATTAATCCTAAGCGCGTCATTGATGCGGGTGCTGTTAAAGTGCACGGCATTACCGAAGCATTTTTAAAAGATAAACCAACGTTTGATCAAATTGCCGATGAATTATTTGCTTTTTTAAATGGCGCAGAATTAATTATTCATAACGCGCCTTTTGATTTAGGCTTTATCAATGCGGAATTTGCGCGCGTGAATAAATCCCGTGTACCGATTACGCAATTTTGCACTGTCATTGATACTTTGGTCATGGCGCGACGCGAACATCCCGGGCAGCAAAATACGTTAGATGCTTTGTGTCGGCGTTATGGCGTGAATAATAAACATCGGGATTTGCACGGTGCATTAATTGACGCGGCATTATTGTCTGAAGTGTATTTGATGATGACAGGTGGACAAACGCAATTGTTTGCCGATGAATCATCAGAAGAAAAATTAAACGCCGTTGTGGCCACCACAGAAAAATTAAAACGATCAAAAAATCCATTGCGTGTGATTCTGGCGAATACGGAAGAATTAACCGCGCATAAAGCGTTTTTAGGTAACAGATCACTCCGTAGATAGAAACGCCGATTTTGGATGCTTTTTTGCAGTAAATCTCGTTGAAATGCTCGATGTACGATCAAGTACACCTGCGCTTTCAACTCAATTTACTACAAAAAATCATCTCAAACTCGACGTTTTACTAAATCAGACAACGAGGCCTGATCTGTTACGTTTTTAGAGAAACAGGGACGTTCAAATATTTTTTTTTAAAAACGCTTTTAGTTTCGGATCAACAGATTTTAACGCGTTTGATCCTCGGGTAATTTTGGCGATACTGACATTTAATTTTTCAGCCATTTCACGTTGTGTTTGTTTTTCATCAAGCAAACCTTTAATAATTGAAAAACGATCCGCAATGACTTCTTTTTCTTCAATCGTTAAAAAACAATCGAGCAAGCGCGATAATTCTTCTGTGTTATGTGCTTTTAAACACAAGGTGAGAAATGATTTCCAGGTGTTCATGATTACTTCCCAGTCTCAACAGGGAGACGCGAGTGTTAACGAGCGTTAATAACAATACTTCAATAAATCCGCCATGGATAATTTTTCTTTTTCTGATGCATTGGCTTCAAACACCAATTCACCATCGCGAATTGCCATTAACCGATTACCGTATTTTAAAGCATAATTTAACTGGTGTGTCGTCATTAAGCAAGTAATCTGTTTTTGCCGAATGATAGTGCTAACAAATTCCATTACTTGATCGGCTTTTTTAGGATCCAGTGCGCTCGTGGGTTCATCCAGCAATAATAAATCGGGTTGTTGACGTAAATATAGCGCAAATGCAAGCATTTGTTGTTCTCCACCGGATAAATATTTTACGCGCGTTTTTAATGATTTTACCAATCGAGGATTAAATTGCGACAAATAATCCGGTAATTCCGCTAACAATTGTTTTTTACAAAATGATTTTTTTGCGGCTTGTAAATAAGATGACTCAATTAACAGTGCATTTTCTTCAATCGTTAAATCCGCAAAAATACTTTCCGAAATAAATTGTGTCAAGGTGACCATTTCTTGTCGAAGTGATTTAAAATCGTAGGAGTCAATCGGTTTATTTTTAAAAAAAATAGTTCCCTTGGTGTGATAATAGGTACGATTTAATAATTTTAATAACGTGCTTTTTCCGGAACCATTGCCACCCAGTATAACCACAAAATCGCCTGGTAAAATTGAAGTGGTGATGTCATTAAGAATATTTTTTTCACCCGTTGAAAAATATGTTTTTTTAAGTTCAATTAATGGTTTCATATTTTACTCACACTCACACTCACACTCACACTCACACTCACACTCACACTCACACTAATCCACCATCGCATATAATTCCCCGCGCTGCTTGGTATAATGTGCCGTCGATAAAAAAGCGACAAGTACCAATCCTAATAATAATTTTAAATAAATAGGATTAATGCCCATCACTAAAAATCCATTCACAATTAAAAAATAAATAAATGCACCTACAAAGCAACCCGTCATTCCAATCACTGCACTAAAACGATCTGATATTATTAATCCTGAGACTAATTTTTTTCCAATAACCACAGCGCCAATGGCGGTGAGTGCAACACCTAATCCCATAGAAATATCCGCATAGCCATCCACCTGCGCCGTCATAATGCCGCATAATGCCGATAAAGTATTACTCATGGCTAATCCCAACCCCAAATATAACGCCGGTTTTTTACCGAGTTTTTTCAATAAATGTGGGCTGCTGCCAAAAGCGCGTAGATATAACCCTGTTTGACTTTGCAAAAATAAATACAGTAATAAACCTAAAATAACGGTAAACCCGATAAGAAATAAGGTTAATGTATTGGGAAAATAATCTTGTAAATGTTGTAAAAAAATATGGTTATTAAGCAAACTAATATTGGGGCGATTCATCACGCCAAAATTGACACTGTATAACATAAATGTTGCGAGAATGCCGGCAATCAATGAATTAATTTTTGCAACGCGTTGCATGATCGTGACTAACATTCCAATGATCATTCCACCCAGTAATCCTGCGATGATACTGATCGTTTGACTAAAGCCGAGCGTTATAAAACGCGCAAAAATCGCAGCGCCCAACACAAACGTTCCTTCGACGGTTAAATCAGTCACCATTAAAATGTCGTAACTTAAATAAACGCCGAGGGTGAGTGGCAGGAAGATTAATGTTTGCTGTAATGTATTTAATAAGATGGTTAACATAAGTTAGTTATCAGTTATCAGTTATCAGTGATCAGTTATCAGTTATCAGTTATCAGTGATCAGTGATCAGTGATCAGTGATCAGTGATCAGTTACTCACACTCACACCATTTCCACTTTATATCCCATTCTTTTTGCCGCAGTTTTTACAACCACAGGATTCACATTTTGCTTCTTCGCAGCCGCTGGATTTAAAAACACAAAATAATGTGTCATCACATGAATCGGCATTTCTGCTGCATTTTTACCGCTTAAAATGCTTGCTGCGATTTTTCCGGCATCAACACCCGTTTGATATTCAGAAACGCCTAACGCAAATGCTGCACCTTTGCTGACAGAGCCATCGTCTGATGCAATGACGGGAATGTGTTTGATGCGTGCTTGTTGTAACAGCGTATTGATTCCGCTAACAACCAACTCATCTTTTAAAATAAATATCGCTTGCGAATTGGCTGCAATCGTTTTGCTGAGCGTATACATATCCGATAATTGTGAGACCATTAATTTTTGCACGATAATATGATCTTTGTTTGCGGCAACTGTCATTTGTTGCACTTGATTAAAAATGCGAGCATCAGCGCTATACACAATGGTTAATTTCTTAATGTTCGGTAATACAGCGTGAATAAAATTGATCCGTTCCGTGGGCGGAACCTTGCTGGTCACGCCGGTAACATTAGGATTATTCGCTTTTTTGGCCTGTGATTTCAGATGATTTGCAGCAATGCCGATGATGGGCGTATTGCGCACCATGGCAATACTCATTTGTGCGGCATCGGTTCCAATCGGTGCCACTAAGTTGACATGCAGAGAATTAAATTCTTGTAAAATCGATCGTTGAATATTGGCATCCCCTTGCGCATTTTTCACCAAATATTTTACAGGTACGGTGGATGCCTTATTTAAAGAAGCCTCAAAACCATTCACAATTTGCGTCATGGCAGGTATGGCCACTGGCACCAAGATTCCTACGGTTATAGGTTTTGCAGTTGTGTTTCCGATGGATAAAGTGCTGATCGACGTTAATACGCAAACCGCTGCTATTGTGACTGTTCGTTTCATGGTGTTACCTCTGATTAATAAAAATACTGATGTAATGGTACATGAGTACAAAGGCAATTGCAACCTAAAAATAAAAAAATTAAAAACACGGATACAAAGAAATTTTTTACTCGATTATGATGTTGACATTAAATGCGTTGACATAAGGTTCCACCAAAGGTACCGTCGTATGAGTAAAATAGAAAAAAAGCTTGAAAAAATGATCAATAACCCGCGTGATTGGCGGATTAATGATCTGATCCAGCACGCAAACCGATTAAACCGGTTTACATAAAATTATTTATTGGCTTAATTTTTGAAGTGGAGAAAAAACATGAATCCTTATGATTATCCGATTCTGGTGCGCCCATTGACTGAAGAAGAAGGAGGTGGTTATTTTGCGGAAGTTCCTGATCTACTGGGTTGTTACGGTGATGGAGAAACCGTAGAAGAAGCATTACATGATATTAAATCAGCGATTAAATGTTGGATTTCTGCGGCAAAAGAATTTGGTGATCCCATACCGGAACCCAGTGTTGCCTCGCGGTATAGTGGTCAATGGAGAATTCGTGTGCCTAAGCATTTGCACGCAGCGCTTGCATTACATGCGAAAATTGAAGGCGTGAGTTTAAATATGTTGGCGGCAACGTTGTTAGCCGAAGGGGTTGGAAGAAAATTGGCGGAGCGGAGATTGGATGAAAACGACTAAAGATTTTTGTAATTATTCAGCAATAGGAGAGTTGCATTACCGCGAAGGTCCAGTTTTGATGCTATTTTTCACAAAAAAGAGCGCAAAAATGGACCTCCCTGAAACATGCTGAATAGTTAAAGATTTTTCAAAATCGCAAAAACCGTCATCAACATACTCGCAATTCCCAAAAAATTCGGTGCAAATAAAAATAAACTAACGCCATTAATACCAATGACCAGATAAAAATATAAGCCGATAATGGTGAGTTGTGTGAGCCTAACAAAAAACGGTTGCTGATCACGCTGCTTAATGATTCCGTCTTTTGGAAAATACGACACAATCGCATTGGATGCATTCGCGTGATTAACCAACAGCGGCAATACAATCAAAAAAGAAAGCAGAGACAGTGTTTTGATGAGCATGGGCGAAACAGTCAGTACCGTTTGACTGAAAAAAAGAAAATATACACTGATTGCAACAGGCAACGCCAACACACCTAACAAAATATGCCGTATTTTATAGCCTTTTGAGACGCGAATAATAAAACCACTCACGATCGGTGTTAGGCAAATCCACCACATCACTGAAAAAATAGACCACGCCGATGAGCGATTGTAAGCAATCCAGGTTGTGATAAATTCAGGAGCTGCTTGCATGCTTGTGTGTTTCGATATCTCTGTTGTGACGGCACTCAGCAATAAAGTAATCAACGCCAGTACGAGACATAATAATGGAAAACTGATTATTGTTGAAATATGCCGTGAAAAAAGGCGTTTTACATAACGATTAACTAATTTTGAAAACGTTGCGGCAAATAAAAATAATGTGGTTAATAAGGCGGATGTTTGAAAACCATAGGCTAAATGTATTGTGGGTGATGTGACAAAACTCATGATCAGAAAAATCATAAACAGTAATGTCGTGCCTAATCCAAACAGCGTTAAACGGCGGCAACCAATATTAAACAGTAAGCTCCATCCTCCGTCCGGCTCTTGTTTTGTAAACGGTTTCATTAAATTGCTGAAATAGGCATCGGTTTGTTCACGATAGGCTAAAACGCCCATGCCGATTGCAATAACGCCATATAACGACCACGGAAATAATCCATACTGTAATAATTGTGTTTGTAATGACTGTGAAAAAAGTGCTGTATTTATAGGCCCATTGATAGGAAATGCTTGGCCATCAATAAAACTGATTCCACAATAAATGCCGTATAACGTCAATTCTAATAATAAAATGTAGAAAAACCAGGGTCGCCAGGATAAGGGTTGATCCGCATCCCTGTTTTTTTGAATGAATCGCTGATTGCCATAAGGCGAAATAATTAAAAATAACGCAACAACAGCAGCGATCCAAAATGCATAAAAACAAGGGGTAATTGCATGGGGGAAATAACAAAATAAATAAATGCCAAGGATAATTAAGAGTGGGTTGAGGATGTAAAGTAGATCTTTCCTAGCTTTGATGTATTTCATGCTCTAAGTGGTGCCTCCGATCCTCACACTCACCCTAAATATGCTTCAATCGAGCCGTCAGAATTTGATACCACCGATCCGATAAAAGCCCTTCTTTAAACTTTACCTCAACATCCGTCAGCATGGGTTGACCGTGCTCCAGTAATAATTGACGCGTGGTTTGTGTGATATTTTCAGGATCGCTGTCTAGTAATTTATCGCGTATTTCTTCGGAGAAAACCAGATATTCTCGCAGTGCAATTCGTTTACCGTCGACGGATGGCACTAATCGTTGCCATACAATTAATCGTACCGTTTCAACAATATCAATTGTGCGACCTAAGCGTTCTTCTTGCGGAAAACTGCCGACCAAACGTCGAATTGTTTCGGCTACGCCATTCGTGTGTAATGTCGTATAAACCGGATGCCCCGTTAATGCCGCTTCAAGTGCTGCACTGATCGTTTCTGGATCGCGCGCTTCACCGACTAAAATTAAATGCGGTTTGCGTCGCAAGGCATTGCGAACACCTTCCGCAAAAGACGGTAAATGCCGAGGAATTTCAGATTGTGCAACGAGCGATGACGGCATGATGATATTGTCATAAACGAATTCAATCGGTGCTTCGTACGTCAGAATTTTACGATTGCCTTTTTCTTCTTCTGCTAATCGTCTAATGATTGAAGCTAATAAGGTGCTTTTGCCGGAACCTGTCGCACCCGTGATATAAACAATACCTTGTTGCGGCGCCATGGCGTCGAGAATCGGTTGCGGTAAATTGAGCGTGGATAATTCCGGCGGCATGGAAGGAATCGTTCGAAGGGTAATTTGTATGCCTTCGTGACCTTCAACATAACAACCCACACCATTCACGCGATAACGAAAGCGTTCATTGCGTGTCGGGCGCACTTCGTAATGCGTATCCAAATCAGTGCCGCGCATAATTTGTGTGGTGCCGTTTGGCCCGTACAACGCATTCAATATATCGCCTGCTTCCGTATTGGCTAATTTGCGTTTCGTGATTTTATGAATGCGACCGTGGATTTCCACGACAATGGGTTCGCCGGTCTGAATGGTAATATCAGAGGCACCAAGGCGATGACAAAACACCAATAAATCATCTACGTTTTTTTGCTCGAAACGCGTGGGTTCTTTGGGGTATTGGAAAGATTCATCTGTTTGTTCGGGCACAAGAACCTCGGTTAGTGGGAAGTTATCTGTTATCAGTGATCAGCGATCAGCGATCAGTAAAGATAAACTAAAAATATGCCTCTGACACTGATTACTGATAACTGATCACTTCGTTATCACCGGTCTCCACAGTTGCGGATTCGGTTGTAATTCAGATTGTGCCGTAATACGCAATACCTCATCGTTAATACGCAGTTGTGTTGCATCACCAGTAACACCCAAATTTGCGCTAGCGACAAAAGGTGGGCTGACCATGTGTAGCGCTAATAATTTTCGATAAAGAATCATGCCCAACATATCGCGTTTTAATCGATTGAGGTCATCGGTAAAAATAGAGACGGCTTGGTCGCTTCCTTTGATCCATCCTTTTTTGAAAAAGTAATTCCACACCTCTGCTTCTGCTTGCGTTTGTGGTAATAACGATCGATCGGTGAGTCGCGGTCTATCAAATCGCATCCACAAATAATCACGCCAATTCGGCGGCGCTGTCACAAAACGTGCAGAGCGAATAATGCGATACGTTTTTGCATCAATACGTAACGTGTCGTTATTGTCGAGGTCTAAGTTATTATCGCTTTGGACTAAAACGGGCGGCAACACATTGTGGCCGAGCAGCAATTGATTAAAATCGAATACTTGGTCGATAAAAATAGATTCTTCTCGTAATGCCATATCAATATTTCTGGCTTCCCACGCTAAACCACCGCGTGCACCGAGCGATGTCGCGGCTTGCCGAATGCCGGCCAAACGAATAGGGTTCACTTGATCAGCGCCTTCCGGAATATGATACATGGCGATATAACCCACATCGGCTTTTAGCACCGGTGGACTCGCAAACGTGGTGGTAACACAACATAAAGCGATGGCGGCGAGTGTTGTGTTAAAGAAATTTAAAACTTTCACACGTCGTTATCCTTTTAATTACCGTTATAACGAAGCTCAATCGTGCGTGATTTTGGGTACACGGCGATATTCGCCTTCATTACAATTTGATACGTGATGTCACGCAAAATAGTGGCGATAGGTCGATTGTGAATGTTGAGCGATATCAGCACCGGTATCGCTGGTTTTTTGCCAATCACTTGTAAGTGATAATGCGTTGCTTCTGCTATTTTTTTCAATACGGGTTGAACCGGGCCTGTCCAGCTAATGGAAGCGAGTTTGCCCATGCCGATTACTTGGGGATTAAAAGGTCTTCTTAAATTTTTCGGTGGATGAACCGTCATTTGTACGGCAGACAATGCTTGTAATGATTTGCCGACAGCCGTTGCCGCTTCTGCGATTTGTTCTTGTGATTGTTCGTCAGTGACTTGAGCGGGTACTGTATCGGCAGACAGATATTTTAAATGAAGATCAACTACTTTTTTGCCGCTATCGCAGCTGGTTAATAAAAAAAACAGTGGGAGCAGAAGCGCGAATTTCCATGTCATTTTTTTCATTGTGACTTCCATAGATTCAGGGAACTGAGAATGTGAAATCTCATCTTACCTGCATTACCTTAACGTAACATTAATTTTCTTTGTTAATTATTCAGCTTACAAAAAATCCCATCAAAATTGAACCTTCGAGGTTTATTCTAGTTTTGATCGGTGGATAGTTACTTTCTTTGTTACATTATCACTAGATCGGGTGGAAAAGTCTAAAGAAAAATGGCAACACTTTTCCTGCTTATCCGGTTAACACATATCAATCAGCTCGGAATTTTTTGTTACAGGAAAGTTGACGACTATGCACTTTTTCCGCTCAAAAATGAACCATCCCTGGTTCGGTCCCTCGCCTGTCCTGGCGCTATTCGCTACAAAAGCACATAGTCATCAACTTCCTATGATGCTGATGGCTGAACGCGCCTCGATCAGCAGGCCAACTTTATCCAGAATCGAAAAAGGGGATTCCAGCGTTTCATTTTTTGATGAAGTGGGTCGCCTGTTAGAAGAAGAAAATTTGCCGAAGCGTATTCGTTTTAAAAAAATAAAAGAGTTGGATTAGTATGTTCTTCGCACCAACGTCAACCCATCGCCCATCGGCAACATACACATTGTCACGCGATCGTCGTGGTAAATTTTTTGATTTAATGCGCGAATGATTTTTGTATTTTCATCTTGATTTGCTGCATTAATCACTTCGCCACTCCATAACACATTATCAATCGCAATTACGCCGCCGGGACGCACGAGCTGTAAACAATATTCGTAATAGTGACTATAATTCGGTTTATCAGCATCGATAAAGGCAAAATCATACGTATTTTGCTGGTTTTCTTGTAGTAATTTTTCCAAAGTTTGAATGGCGGGTGCTAAATGCAGCGTGATTTTATTTTGCAAATGCATTTTTTCCCAGTATTTTACGGCCATGCGTGTCCAATCAACACTTAAATCACAGCAGGTGACATGACCATCCTCAGGCAGCGCGAGCGCCATGCAAATGGCACTGTAACCTGTAAAAGTGCCTATTTCTAAGGCTTTTTTCGCATGCATCGTTTGCAATAAAAATTGAAAAAATTGTCCCTGTTCGGGAGAAATTTGCATGGGCGCTGCTTCGAGTGTTGCTTGTGTTTCTAAGCGTAATGCTTTTAATAGCGCGGGTTCTTTGACGCTGTGCTGGTGGAGATAGTGGGTGAGTTCGGGTGTGAGTTGTAATGTATGAGAAGACATTGAGGATCCTTTTGGAATTGGTGTGAGTGTGAGTGTGAGTATGGGTGTGAGTTATCGGTGTGAGTGTCAGGGGTGCGATTTAAAATTTATATTTTTTATTATTTAATTTTTGGATTTGACATCGCAAATTTTAGATTTAATATTTTCTCACACTCACACTCACACTCACACTCACACTCACACCATATGGTACTTTTCCACTCAGTACGATAACATAAGCTTAAATTTATATGCACGAGGTATTTTACGCATGGCTTCAACCGCAGACGCTCACTGGCGAGATTCCGCACGCAGCGTTAAATTTTTTATGTGGGATGGTCGTGCTGCATTTCCCGTCGTTATTTTTTTAATGCATATGACGTTGTGGACGTTGGGCATTACGGTTGTGTTAATCATGTTTTTTTCGATTTTGAATCGTTACGGATTTACACCGATTGTTTTTTTTCGGTGGACGCGTGGATTAATCGCCGGTGGACATAAAATTTCAATTCCATGGTGGATGACATGAGTATCAATTTGGAAAAAAAATTAACGGCGATTGCAAAGCGAATGAATGTCAATTTTACCTTAAAAAGCAGTGTTGCAGCGTACAAAGAAATTTTTTCTGATACGGGATTATTACCCGCTTTAACCAAACGTGCGGATCAATTAGCGCAATTGTGTTTGGGTTATGGTTTAGGAGCGACGTATGAAGATGTGGAAGGCGCTTTGCTGGGCGTGAAAGTCAATTTTGATGAATTCACGCCAGAAGTGTTGCGATTGCTTTGCATCTTGGATGTGCTGAATGAGCTCGTGAAAAGCAGCCCAACACGGGATGAAGTGGCGTTGGATGAGTTGATGTATGATTGAGTTATCAGTGATCAGTGTCAGAGGCACGATTTAATATTTTACTGTTTACTGATCACTGTTTACTGATCACCAATAACAAATAACCAAACAAACCCCCTAAAACCTACTACACTTAACTTATAGAGAAAAACTTAAGAAATCACTTATTTCTTAATGTTTCCTTAAGGTTTCAACAGTACAATTTGTAAGGAGTAAGGGAAAAAGTAGCCACGGAAAGGCCGAAAAATCAAATGGATATCTATTTTTTAGGCTGAGGTGGTTATGACAGTAAATAATGCTAATCTAGCTAGACACGTTCAAGAAGAGGTACTTAAGCTTACTGGCAACTTAAGTGATGCTGTGCATGTTGCAACAGGTGCATTGAATCAGAAAACTGTGGCTGCTGAAAACACATCTGAGAACCCCGCTAACTCCCCAAAAGTTCTTGGTCAAAAATAACAAGCGTTCAATCACGCCCTTCTCAACTTAACTCACTCGCTTGGTAATTCATAAGCATGAACTTCATGTGATAGAATGACTCTGATAACTGATAACTGATAACTGATAACTGATTACTGATTACTGATTACTGATTACTGATTACTGATTACTGATTACTGATTACTGATAACTGACAACTACCCCTATGGACAACATCTCCGGACTCACACCCGATTTCAAAGGCCAAGATCTTAAAAAGAAATTATTGGAGTGTCTCGACAAAGAAGCGCGCCAATTTTCTGACATTGCGCGCACCTATTTTGCAAAAGAAAATCTTTCCAAAGAAGATAAAACGGGTTTATTAAACGCTGTTATTGCGACAGTTGATCACGTGCTTGACGGCGGAGATTGGGAAAGTTCTTTATTTTTGCGAAATACCATCAAACCCTTAATCGCTATCAAAGCAGAAGCGATTGCAGAATTAGATCGTTTGCAGATGAAAGCGGGCGAGCAATCCATCACGATTAAACCGGCGAGTGAAGATGAAACAGAAGTTTATATTTCGTTGTTTCAAAGCGACGGTTACAATATCAATAAGTGGGCAATGCAATTAAGATCATTGGATCGTTATGTCGTTGGTCGTCCGGTTTATAAAAACCAAACAGACATTGAAAAACGCATTCGTTTGCGTAATGCAGTAGGGAATGAAGCTTATGTCGTGGTCGTTGTGAAAAAAAATGATGTTCAATTGGATCAGTCTACTGCATCATTGAAAGATCAATTCGATCATCCGCTGTTGCTCTTAAAAGAAACGGCGCTTAAAAATGGTCGAATGAATGCATTTGTGCATCAAGGAATGCGGTATTATTTTGTGGATGGGCAGTTATTAAAAGTGTGAGTGATCAGTATCAGAGGCACGATTTAATATTTTACTGTTTACTGATCACTGTTTACTGTTTACTAATCACCGATAACGGATAACTCAACATGCAACAACCCGGCCAACAGCAAGCCGATCATGCATCCAACTTTTTTTGGTTGATTGCGCTTCTTTTCGGAACGGCATTGGCATTTTGGTTTTTCGATTCCAAAGAAGTTGTGATGCCTGTTTTTTGGTTTCGCGTGCATGAAATCGAAGGTGTTCGTTTTTTAGTAAAACTATGGATACCAGTCGCCGCATTTCTTCATTTACCCAAACCTGATTTGCAACAACTTGCCGCCATTCAACAATTCATGCAGCATGCCGATCCTGCCAAAGTCAATTGGCAAACGTTTGCAGCGATTAATGCGGATTTGGGGCAATGGATACGTTATCCCATTATTATGATTTTCGTAGGGCTTGCTGCGTTGGTTTATTTTAAAGGCTCCGCGCCATTTCACACGGGCTACACGATGAAAACATTGCGCGTGGTTGGCCAAGAAGCGTGGCCGCAAATTACGCCGGTGCTTTCACTTGATTTGGTAAAACAAGATATTGATAAAGGTCCGTGGGCGATGTGTCAATTGCCACTCGATTTTTGTCGTCAGCATGATTTGTTATTGATGAAAGTAGTTAACAGTAAAAAAGTGTGGACGATAAAACAAAAATCCACGTATCGATTATTTGCATTGCAATTAGGGCCGATGTGGCAGGGAATCAATTATTTACCGATTCATGTGAAAGCCATTGTGGTGATTTGCATGGCGCGTGTCACCAATCAACGTCCACTGGCGAAAAAAATATTAACGCAGATTGCGTTGTCAGCTGCATCAGGAAAGCTGGATTTTACCGGTGTTTCTGACGATTTAAAAACATTTCAAGACCATAAAATTTTACGATGGCTTGAAAAACGTCATGCGTATATGGTGACACTGATGGCATCGTTATTGGAAGTGTCGAGAAGCGATGGTGTGCTCGCGTCCGCAGAATTTTTGTGGTTGAAACCCGTCGATCGACGCTTGTGGTTTATGTTAAATAATGTTGGGCGTCGTACGTCTTTTGTTGAAATAGCAGGTGCTTTTTCACATTGGAAAGCAGAGCAAAAAATAGGGCGCGCTTTAAAAACGCCGATGGTGAAAGGTGCTGTGGATGCGTTAGAAGAAACACTACAAAACGTGTTGTTTGTGGAAGAAGGTGAGCGATGGCGTACCAGCAACGAGGGTTAGATTCCTCGCAAGAACAAAATCAATCACGCATTGTTCGTGATACGCGCACGTTGGGCATGCGCATTTCGGATACGCTGAAAAATCCGCATGGCTTGTATATTGTCTTATTAGTTTTTGCTTGCTCCACTTTTCTTTTCGGTTATCTCAGCGAACCACTATTAATTGCCGGCGCGATCTGTTTTTTTTATGGGTTTCTACAAAAACGCACACTGCCTTTTCGTCTGCCTTTGGTTTCAGGTGAAATTGATTACAACGACACCTCACCCGGCACTGGAAAACCACGCAAAGCACGCGGAATTTATTATTTTGGTAATGAAATAAAAACCGCGGATGAATTGTGGTTTAGCAATGAAGATATGCGAACCCACGTTTTAATTTTCGGCTCAACCGGTTCTGGTAAAACACAAGCACTGTTATCGATTGCGTATAATGCCTTATTACAAGCATCAGGATTTATTTACGTCGATGGTAAAGGCGATAATAGTTTATATGCATCCGTATTTTCCATGGTGCGATCCATGGGGCGCGAAGATGATTTATTATTAATTAATTTTATGACGGGTGCGCGCGATATTATTGGCCCGCAAGAATCTCGTTTATCTAATACCTTAAATCCGTTTGGTTCAGGCTCATCCAGCATGTTATCCAACTTGGTGGTGAGTTTAATGGGTGAAGCGGCAGGTACGCCCGATGGTGATATGTGGAAAGGTCGCGCGATTGGTTTCGTTGAATCGCTGATGAAAGTGTTGGTTGCGATGCGTGATGCAGGGCACATTTTATTGGATGCCAATTCGGTTCGTAATTATTTTCACTTACCGAAACTGGAATCGATTGTGCTCGACAAATTATTCCCGCGCGATGGTATGGAATCCGTTAGCTTAGAACATTTTCCACCGACAGTACTCGAACCGATCACCAATTATCTTTACACGTTACCTGGATTTAAAAAAGAAAGTAAAGGCAAACAGGTATCGCAAGTATTTGAGCAACATGGTTATATCACAATGCAATTGGTACGTATTTTTACGTCATTAGCTGACACGTACGGCCATATTCTTCGCGTGCGTTTACCGGAAGTAGATTTATCTGACGTCGTATTAAATCGCCGTATTTTATGCGTATTATTACCCGCATTAGAAAAATCACCGGAAGAATTATCGAATTTAGGAAAAATTATTATTGCTACCTTAAAATCGATGATGGCGGCAGGATTGGGTGATAGCGTTGAAGGTGAATTTAAAGATTTAATTGAGAAAAAACCAACGACATCAGAAACGCCTTATTTATGTATTTTAGACGAATATGGTTATTACGCTGTGAAAGGTTTTGCGGTTGTGCCTGCGCAAGCACGATCCCTTGGTTTTTCGGTTGTTTTTGCAGGGCAAGATTTACCGGCATTTGAAAAAGCATCCAAAGAAGAAGCGGCATCCATTGGTGCGAATACCAATATTAAAATTTGTATGAAATTAGAAGATCCGTTGTCGACCTGGGAATTTTTTATGAAAACCGCGGGTGAATCGTATGTGACACACGTGGAGAGTTTTCAAGTGGATCAGGGTAGTATTTTAGGAACGTATCAAGATGCTAAAGGGGCGCGTTTGGAAAAGCGTGCACGCGTTGATTTATTGGATTTAAAAGAACAACGCGAAGGTGAAGCACATTTCTTTTTTAAATCTCGCATCGTGCGGGGGCGTTTTTATTATGCGAATCCCGTACCGGTCAAACGCATGCATTTAAATCATTTTTTAATGGTGGACGCGCCGACCGACGAAGCGGTTAAACAGTTGGCGAAATCATTTGATGTGTATAAATCATTGGATCAATCTGCGAAATCAGGCTGGAAACCGCTGGATTTGCCTGAAAATGAAGAGATCGATCGCGTCGTGCAGTTAATGCATGCGCATCAAACATTGCAACCCATCGATCGTGCGCTGAGTGTATTGATGCATTTTGAGGAAAAGATCAGCGTTGAAGACGATATTCCAGAAGATTTTTTCCAAGAAGTGGCAGAAACGCAAACGCCACTGTCAACGGAAGAGCCTTCCGAGCATCGTTTAAATATTTTTGTTGGATTACGCATGACGGACTATCTCAAACCGTTAAAAGTATCTGACGATCCCGTTTATCGCGCGGCTATTTTGAATCGCAAAACGGTGCGCGATCAAATTGAATATGTGCAACGGCTGTGTGGAAAATCAGGTCGTCAAGCAGCGAATGTGGCGATGGAGTTGGTGGGTGATATGGATCGTGGAACGGATTATCCACCAGCGCCGCTCGATCCGCCGGTTTTACCACCACAAATTGCAGCGAAGTTGCGTGAGATTGTGGAAGGTATTACGTTGAAGAAGAAAGAGGCGGGGGAAAAGGGGGGAGTGTGAGTTATCAGTTATCAGTGTCGGAGGCGCGATTGAAGATTTTGCTGATAAAAGATAATCGATCACTATTTTAATGCTATCTTAAGGATCTTTTGCTAAATTACAGATAACTGATCACTACCCTAGGGACATTTTTACAATCATGAAACCGATGCGCCACCATTTTTTCTTCATTTGTCTCGGGCTAATCGCGCTCTGTTTGACTGCTTGCTCGCATCCACCCTGTGATAAATATTTAAAGCATCCACCCTACGTTCCACAAGAGAAGCTGATCAAGCTTAAAAAACCCATCAATGTTGTGCAACGTCGCGAGTACGATATTTGTCTTTTGCAACGAGAGGGTGTTCAAGTGATTCGTTTAGGGCAAACATGGAAATTGGTTTTTCCGAGTGATGATTTATTTGATAACGATACGGCTGAAATCAATAATCATTATAAACCTGTGTTATACGTAGCTGTTGATTTTATGCGAACGTATTCCAAAATTTCCGTTAAAGTCGCCAGTTTTTCTAACAAAATAGAAAATGATGTGATGACTAAATTTGGAACCGTCACCGATGAATTAACCACAAGACAAGCGGACGCTGTTTTAAAATATTTTACATCGCAACATATTTATGCACGATTAATTTATGCAGAAGGCGAAGGTGGTCGTCATGCAGTGGCTTGGAATGGAAGCGCAGATGGTCGACGTTTTAATCGCAGAGTGGAAGTGAGCTTTAAGTATTATAGGGATAATAGGGCGTGGTATTAGCATGAGCATAAACACACAATCACAAGAAACCGCCCTGGAAATCAACGAATTTTATCGTGACAATTATCGTCGCACGATGAAATGGTTGTCACTGATGGTAGTCATTTGTGCGATATTAACAGCGCTATTAACTTGGATGACCTATGGTCAAAAGCAATCTGCTTATTACGGTGCGATGACAACGGGTCAAATCATTCCCATGCATGCCTTATCAGAACCGGTTGTGACCAGTGATTTTATTTTGCAATGGTCATCATTAGCGGCACGGCGTATTTACAATTTAAATTTTGCGTCTTATCAACAAGAACTCAATGTTGTGAAGGATAAATTTTCACAAGAAGGCTGGGAAAAAATGATGAATGCGTTGACATCATCAGGCATGATCAAACAATTGGTGGGTAGTCGATTGATTATTAGTTCTGTGATTTCAGGACCGCCCGTGATTATTGCGCGCATGATTGTTGATCATCGATTTACGTGGCATGTGCAAATGCCTTTGTTGGTGACGTATACAAGTTCGAATCAGACGAGAAAACGGAGAATATTAGTGACAATGACTATTCAGCGTGTAGCCACATTAGATGCTTCACAAGGAATTCAGATTGTCGATTTTAGTGCTGGATAGAGAGCAGTGTCAGTGATCAGTGTCAGTGATCAGTGTCAGTAAACAGTGACGATAACAGAAAGAGTCGTCCTCCTGACACTTTTATAAAAAGGTACCATGAAAGATGGGACAAACACCCACAGAACAAAATCAAAATTCCAATCACGAAGGATTAACGCTCGTTTTATTGCGTAATGCTTTTTATCGCGATCATTATCGCCGCGCGGTGTTTGCTTTAACGATTTTATTTTTTATTAATCTTGCTCTGTGTCTGACGATTATCCACCGTTATTTAAATCCGCCAGAACCGCAGTATTTTGCGATGAATAGTCAGTATCAATTAATCAAATGGCATCCGCTATCAGATCCTGTGGTCAATGATAATTATGTGAAACAATGGACTGCTAACGCTATTGAACAAGCATTTAGTTTGGATTTTGTGCATTGGCGACAACAGTTGCAAGCCGCTTCCAATAATTTTACACCGGCGGGTTGGCATTGGTTTTTAACGGCGTTTAATGCGAGCGGTAATTTAGATACCTTGGTAAAATTACAAATGGTGTCGGACGCTACAGTGACGGGTGCACCGGTCGTTCAATATCAAGGTGTGTTGGATGGTGTTTACGTGTGGAAAGTGGAAGTGCCCATTTTGATTACGTATTCGAATTTAGAAAAAAGTATTCCGCAGCCACTTAAAATAACAGTTATTGTGGCGCGTGTGCCGGTGCAAGATAATCCCAATCAAATTGCG